>Ga0181555_1000063_pt1 | contig 96540 bp, 74 predicted proteins | sample 011ome_15_FD_145601 | JGI IMG/M metagenome (GOLD analysis project Ga0181555, IMG submission 145601) | Coastal salt marsh microbial communities from the Groves Creek Marsh, Skidaway Island, Georgia - 011504AT metaG (spades assembly) | ecosystem: Environmental > Aquatic > Marine > Intertidal zone...
CGTATGTGATTCTTTCAAGGAAAGTCTGGATGCTTCAGGTGTAGCAAAGGCTATTGCCCGCGGCATCGGTGCTGCCGATGCCGCAGCGCGCTGTACGCTTATGCCTTTTTCGGACGGCGGTGAAGGGGCCATTGAAGTATTAGAGCAAGCCCTGAACACCGGAACCAACACCGGAGGTTATCGTGTGACTTATTCCACACAAGATGCACTTGGGCACCCCATAAGCGCGGAGTACTTCCGATTTAAACAGCGGCCTGCAGCCTGGATTGAGCTCTCAGCCGCCAGTGGGATTCACCTGATTGAACCAGAGGCACGGGATCCAAAAATCACCTCCACATACGGCACGGGGCTGCTGATCAAACACGCTATCGAACAGGGCGCCACTGAGATTATTCTCGGCATAGGCGGCAGCGCGACCAATGATGCCGGAGCCGGCATCATTTCGGCTCTAGGTGGTAAACTTCTCGATAAACATGGAACTGAACTGCCCAGAGGCGGAGCCGCTCTTCAAGAACTTGCTACATTAATCCCTCCGAAGGAACTTCAGTCAATAAAGTGGCAGATCGCTTGCGATGTAAACAATCCATTGGTTGGGCCCAAAGGGGCAAGCCACACCTACGGCCCACAAAAAGGGGCTTCAAAAAATGATATTGTACGCTTAGAATCGGCGCTAACGCATTTCGCTCAAAAAATTTCTGACACTCTTGGGGTCTCAATTGATACAATTGCGGGGGGCGGCGCTGCGGGAGGAACTGCCGCTGGCCTCCATGGCTTGTTCAAGGCAGAGCTTATTTCGGGGTTTGAACTGCTTTGTAAGATGACCTCACTTGAAGAGAAAATCAAAGCCTGCGACCTGATTATTACCGCCGAAGGACGCATTGATCATCAATCGCTTACCGGTAAAGTGCCCATTTCAGTAGCCAAACTTGGCATGAAACACGGCAAACCAGTAATTGGTATTGCGGGGTCTATTGAACCCCCTTATGAGGTCTATGGCAAGGCAGGGCTTACAAGTCTTTTCAGTATTCAAGAAGGCCCGATGACCCTGGAAGACTCAAAGCGCAACACGGAGCGACTTTTAGAGGATACCCTCTATCGAGTTTGGTCTTTATATAAAAACACGCGACAATGACTTGGACCCTGACCTTACTCCTTATTGCGGTAGTCTGGATTATTATTGGGACGACAAAGCTCAAGTTGCATCCATTTTTTGTGCTCCTCTATGCGGCTATTGGCCTAGGTATATTGGCAGAAATTCCTGCGAATACCCTCATTCCATTAATAACTAAAGGCTTTGGTAAGACCTTTGAGAGTATTGGTCTGCTCATCGTTTTTGGAACCCTTATCGGGGTTTATTTAGAGCAATCGGGGGCGACTCAGTCTATTGCTCAAAGCCTTTTGAAAAGGCTGAGTAAATTGCCTTTACCCTACGCCATTAGCGCTATTGGTTATATTGTAGCCATTCCTGTATTTTGCGATTCAGCTTTTGTTATTTTATCAGCACTAAACAAAACCCTTGCTCAAAAGAGCAAAACACCAAGAATAGCTCTGACCATTGCCTTATCAACTGGTCTTTTTGCGCCGCACGTATTGGTTCCTCCCACTCCGGGGCCACTTGCTGCTGCGGCACAACTTGAACTTCAAAACCTTTTATTACTGATAGTATTTGGAGGTTTGGTGGCATTTCTTCTGGTGATGGTTGGGGCAATTTATGCTCAATATCTTGCAAAAAAATATAAAGCGACGACCTCTTTCGAATTCCATAACGTCGCGCACATAGATCAAGAGCCGTTTTCCCCAGATAATCTGCCTAATATTTATCAATCACTGAGTCCTATCGTGGTGCCAATTCTCCTTATGGCCGCGGGCAGTATTGTTCAATTTATTTCTCCTAAGCTCGGCGCATTTAACAATATTATTGCCCTAATTGGCTCCCCTGAAGCCGCCCTGTTTATAGGCCTCTTACTAGCGATGAGATTAAATAACGAAAAACGAATAAAGGGCGATCAATCGAAAAAAAATCTGCTCGAGGGTGGTTTAAAACTAGCCGCGCCAATTTTGCTCATTACGGCAATGGGTGGCGCACTCGGGGGAATTATCAAAGAATTACCCCTTACTCAATATCTTAGCGCATATACTGAAATTCAGCAGTTTGGATTAGTTATTCCCTTTGGCATCGCTGCATTACTTAAAACGGCGCAGGGGTCATCAACGGTGGCTATAATCACAACCGCATCCATTATCTTTCCCATTTTAGGGCAGTTGGGCATGATTACCGAGCTCGATAAAGTTTGGGTAATTATCGCGATCGGAACAGGATCTATGACCGTTTCTCACGCCAATGATTCATATTTTTGGATCGTTTCACAGATGGGAGGTATAGACGTTAAAACGGCCTATAGGCACCACACTCTAGCCACCTTAATTCAAGGAATTACTGGACTTATCTTGGTCCTTATTCTATGGAGTTTATCAAACTTGTAAGTTCGATTAGATCATTTAATTCAGGTGCGTCCTCAATTCCAGCGAGTACGTTAATTAGACGATTCAAAGGCCTCTAAAATGACGCAATATTTTTGAAAATTTTCTAGGCCAGAGGTAATGATGAACTACTTCATTAAATGCTTTGCAGGTCAAGTAAATACCAAAAGCAGCGCTATCTACAGGAAGAATTAACTCCGAAGCATAGGTCACTTGATTTTTACGCTCATAGTCTTTTGCTACGGCCTCACGAAAAGACTCCAAACCTTCTGCGGGGCCGTAACTTAAATAACCGCCATCAATATATTTGAATAAGGCCTCTTTGATGGGTGGGGCCATAGGGAAATCAGGATCAGCTGCGGTCAAAGGAATTACGTCCTTGGGTAAGGTGGCCCATCTCAGGTTGTGTGCGCGGGCGGATAAGAGGTCAATATTTACATCATTCGGGTTGAAAATACTGGGGCAAATGTTCTCAAATATAATAATATTTCGTATTGATATCGGTTAAAGCCCATAAACTTCGACCAAATGCAATTACCCCAAACTCAAAGATTTGATTCTGCTATAGCCCCAGCATTTCCTCTTTGAGGCTTTCTTGGACCGGCTTGTCTCCAAGCCATATTGCAAATAAGGCCTGCTTGAATGCTAAACCAGGGAAACTTCCGCGCTCAATGCCATTTTTGTAAAGATAAATCGCATCTCCTGGGTGGTAGGTCAACAGGATTTCGTCGCCTTTATTAAACGGATCGTTAAGGTATTGTTTGAATAATTCAATATCGTTAAGCGCGTAGGTTCCCGCTGAAGAATTTTTAAATCCCTCTTCCAAAGCCTCTATAAATCGATCTCTTGTGACCAGTGTCGAGGCAATTACGATACGAATCCCCATGACCTGATCAGCCAAAATCACCTTTTTAGCATCTTTTGTTTTAATGGGCACATAAAGGGCGCCAACATAGAGATCTAAAAAGCCTAATTTCTCACGGAGACCTACGCCATTTAGAACAGTTTTTTGATCCTTGATCATTATTTCAGTCGGGAAATCAATCCCGTCAATGGTCCTGACTTGAGCCTGAACGGATATTATGCTCGCCAAAAGTATCAGACTCATAAATACTTTAAATGTTTTCATCTTTATTCTTTTGGTAAAAGATACTGTTTCTTGTGATATCCTACATTATTTTTTGCTAATCTTAGCCAGCTACACCACTACTGGAGTCATTTTTTTAGATGGATTAAAATATCTGTTCTTCGGCCAAAGTATAAGGCACAATGATTATTTTTAAGTTCAATTTTATCCATTGCCCATGTTAACTTTCCAAATTTTGACGCCCAAAGATATCAAGCGCATTGTTCCATTAATTCAGGAGCTTAATCCTGAACTGGACAAACAGACTATTGAAAGCAATCAAAAAGAAATGTTTGGCATCGCGAACTACCGATGTTTTGGTCTTTTTAAAGGCGATCATTTAATTGGGCTCTCCAGCGGCTGGATTACCGTGCGGCATTATTGTGGAAAACAAATCGAAATCGATAACGTCATTGTCACCAGCGGGCATCAATCTCAGGGTTATGGGGCCCAATTTATTGATCTAATTGAGCAATGGGCCAAAGCGCATGGGTGTCAAACCATAGAGCTAAACACTTACGTGACCAATGCACGCTCGCATAAATTTTACTTTGACCTAGGGTTTAAAATTTTAGGCTTTCACTTTTACAAGTCTTTATGACTTACTCCACGGTAACCGATTTAGCGAGATTTCGTGGCTGATCTACATTGCGCCCGAGCATCACGGCTATGTGATAAGAAAGTAGCTGAAGGGGAATGGTCGTCACCAGTGGCGAAGAGGCTTCAGTAGTTTTGGGAACCTCGATAATTGAATCGGCCAAGGCTTTGATTACCGTATCGCCTTCTGTGACGATAGCGATAATCCGTCCCTTTCGCGCTTTGATCTCCTCAATGTTACTGACCACTTTATCGTAATGATTGCTGTTTACCGCCACAACCACCACCGGCATTTGCACGTCAATAAGTGCGATCGGGCCATGCTTCATTTCAGCGGCAGGATAGCCTTCTGCGTGGATATAAGATATTTCCTTAAGCTTTAAGGCCCCTTCTAATGCCACCGGAAAATTCACCCCGCGCCCTAGATAAAGTGCATTTTGTGCCATGACCATGTTACGGGCAATCTCTTTAATTACGCCATCGCTTTCTAAGGCTTGCGCAACTAACTCAGGAATTTGCTCCAACTCATAGAGGTGTTGACGATAAACGGACTCCGAAATCGATCCCTTTTCTTTGGCCAATTTCAAAGCCATCAAAGTCAATATCGTTATCTGAGTGGTGAAGGCTTTAGTCGAGGCAACCCCAATCTCTGGACCCGCATGAGTATAACTTCCTGCATCTGTTTCACGGGCAATAGAAGAACCTGCCACATTACAAACACCGTAAACCAAAGCCCCTTGGCTCTTAGCGAGTTTTATGGCCGCCAGGGTATCAGCGGTTTCCCCGCTTTGAGAGATGGCGATCACCACATCTTTTTTAGTGATAATAGGATTGCGGTATCTGAACTCCGAGGCATATTCCACCTCAACCGGAATACGCGCCCATTCTTCAAAGATATATTCAGCCACTAGACCCGCATGCCAAGAAGTTCCACAAGCCACAATTATAATGCGATCCGCTTGAATGAAGCGTGAAAGATAATTATCAAGGCCGCTTAGTTTTATGAGCCCCTCAGAAGGTAATAAACGCCCGCGAAAGGTATCCAATATGGCGCGAGGTTGCTCGTAAATTTCTTTAAGCATAAAGTGGTCGTACCCCCCTTTTTCGATTTGCTCTACGCTCAGGCTTAATTCCTGTATGGCAGAATCTAAGCGGATATCCTCCTTTAGGTCCCGAACGCGAACGTCACGACCAAGGCGCAATACCGCCATTTCATGATCCTCTAGATAAATGGCTTGATTGGTAAACTCAATAAAAGGAGTAGCATCACTGGCAATGAAAAACTCATTCTCCCCAACACCGATGGCTAAAGGGCTACCGAGCTTAGCCACAACCATCTCGTTCGGTTTAGATTGATCAAAAACCGCAATGGCATAGGCGCCTTCTACCTCTTTTAACGCCAACTGTACCGCTTTTCCTAATTTAACCTTGTTGGTCTTTTTTACCTCCTCAATTAGGTTGACTAAAACTTCCGTATCCGTATCGCTATGAAATACATAACCGCGTTGTTGGAGTACTTTTTTTAGAGACGCATAATTCTCAATAATACCATTATGCACCAATATTAGATCTCCGCTGTTTGAGGTATGTGGGTGAGAATTGACATCATTGGGTACCCCATGAGTCGCCCAACGCGTATGGCCAATACCAATTTGCGCCTGTGGTACGCCTTGTGCAGAGAATTTCTCAGCCAATGAACTGACCTTGCCTTTGGTTTTACACAAATGAGTCTTTGCCCCGTCATAAAGTGCAATACCTGCACTATCGTAACCACGATATTCTAAACGCTTAAGTCCATTTAAAACAATGGGATAAGCTTCTTTGGAGCCAATATAACCGACAATACCACACATAATTCTGAAAAATACTAATTAAATGCAGTAGGATACAACCTACGGCACATTACATTAAATAGTTATTTATCGGTAGTTCTTTATTTCGGTTCGTCCAAAAAAATTATTCCGGCTTGGTGTAGTATAATTCCAAACGCAATCGTTTTTCAGGGTCAGAAGCTAAATTGCCATGCAATGCCGTGCCTTGAGGAGCGACAATAGCCCCTCCGGGGATTCGGTCAAATCCTTGTTCTAACAGCGCAGTTTGCATATCAAAAAAGCCTACATATGATACATTTTGAGAAACTACCAAACCTAAAGACACATTGGTTGAATCTCGGTTAATAAGATTGCTCACATGTGCGGTCAGTTTAATTTTATAATATTCTCCGCGATCGTCACTGCCACGAACCAAACGCCCTAGGTGATTGGTTATCGCATCGATTGGGGGTAGATTTGAGGTCAAGTCAATTGAATAATCAGCCAAGATTGCACTGTTTTTGGTGTCAAATACCATAAGGCGTTCTGGCTCCTGGCTCGGACTATTTATTTTATCTTGGTCGACGTAAAAAATCAAATTGGCTTCATTGACAAGCCAACCCTCTTCCTGTAACTCTTGCAGATCATCAAGGCCATTTTGGTTATCATCGTTGCCGAATAAATCAATGATTGTAGCGATTCCATCATTCCCATCTACATACAAGGTTTCCGCCCCCTGAATAGAATCTCCCGATTCTATGGCCTGTATCACCTCAGTCGGCCACTGGTGATCAAAAACATTGACCTTAATGGCAGAAAAGTTCAAATCGTATGAAAATACGTCTCGAATAATTTCTCCATCGTCATTGGTGGACTGATTTCCAGAATCATCAAAAGTTGAGGTCTCGGCAGAGTAATAAAGTGTGATTTTCCCTTCCGTTGGATCAAAAATAGTTTGATGCCCACTTCCGTCGACTGGTTCCGCTTTGAGGTAAATTCCGCGGAAGTAATCTTTGAAATTGTTGTTATTAAGAAGGACCTCTTGGTTTTGTTGGTCCCAAATTTTTTCTTGGAAAAACTCCAGAGGCAATTCCAAGTTAATCCCAGGATTAAACGACAAGGTGTCGAGATCTTCAATTATAAATTCATCAACCTCATTGCTGGCGACAAATTCAGGAATTTCAATAAGGAGGGAGCCGAGCTGACTTTGAAAGGTTTCGCGCTGATTTGAAAAATATTGCTGGGGCTCTGCAAAACCGGTCGCGGGATCAAAATCACGTAAAAAGTAATTGGACTCGTATATCGAAAGTTTAATTGGATCGCTACCAAAGATAGAATCTAAGTCAAATACAGGATTTCCCTCGTCATCCGTGTCTGAGGTACTGTAATACGGTAGGGCCAAAATAACTTTTTCCAAGACCGGATTAAGCGTATCAACAGAAAATGCAGGGTTATTGGCCGACAGGACTACCTGAGTTAAAAAGTCCGCAGAATGAGGACCAAACAGCGGATCATTATAATACCCAAGCTTATAACTCAATTGATTGTTAGACTGCACTGGCCCTACAAACCTACTGTAGGCACGGACAGAAAAAACAGTGTCTGGGGTAGTGTAATTTTGATCGATTAAATCGGTATCCAGATTGGTAAAACTCTCATCACATGAGGCAAAACCAATAATCACTAATAAAACCCAAATAAAATGAGGAATACGCTGTGTCACGTTCATAAATTTTGAAGAGCCTATGCTCCGAGGACTTTTGATTTGTAAAAATCGATATAAGCCTGAGAAAATTCATCTTTATTATGAAAGTTTAACACAGGGCAAGTTGCTTTTTTGAGATAAGCTGATAATTCATCGGACAAGTCCGGAGAGCCTTCTATCACCCCATCAGAGTGATCGATAGCGGTTTTCATAATATTGAGGTAGCTTGGAGTGTCTAGATGTGCGTAATGTGCTCCATCAATGCCATCAAAACTTATTTTTTTAGAAAGATCCTGAGATAAGGTACCCTCAAAACCTTGACTGTAAAGAGAGGTCACAATTTTACAACCATCAAATAAAGGCTCATTTCCGTAATAGGTTCTCAAATACAGCGGCAGCAAAGAAGCGAGCCAACCGTGAACATGAATAATATCAGGACCCCAATTCAGTTTCTTTACTGTTTCAACCACCCCTTTGGCAAAAAACAAGGCACGTTCGTCATTATCTTCATAAAGCACACCGTCTTCGTCGGCATAGGTCGCTTTTCGCTTGAAATAATCGTCATTGTCAATAAAATAAACCTGCATGCGCTCTTTTGGTATAGATGCTACCTTGATGATCAGCGGCATATCCATGTCATTAATCACCAAATTCATTCCCGATAGACGAATTACTTCGTGTAGTTGGTGACGACGCTCATTGATATTGCCGTAACGAGGCATAAAAATGCGGATCTGACCATTGTTGTTGTTTACCGCTCTAGGGGCCTCAAACGACATCGAAGAAATCTCAGTCTCGGGGAGGTAAGGAACCACCTCGGAAGACACATACAAGACTCTTTTATCTTTCATAAAACATTAAAAATTTTCCGTAACTCCTGTGAGGATGCAAAATTACGAAAATTTATGCAGATTGCCGTGAATATCTTAATTTTGCTCGATTTCTGCGCCATGACGACACTTCACACTAAAGAAGAATTACAGGCTCTTTTAGGACCTGAAAAACAAAACCAAAAATGCATAGGAATCGTTCCCACTATGGGGGCTTTGCACAAAGGGCACCTCACACTGGTTTCCCGTGCCCTTAAGGAATGTGATCATGTCGTGGTGAGTGTTTTTGTGAATCCTACTCAGTTTAATAATGCCGAGGATCTTGCAAAATACCCCAGACATCTTGATCATGATTTGACACTACTGAGCAGCCTTAGTAAGAGTATTCTCGTTTTTGCGCCCTCAGCCGAGAATATATACGGAAACCAAATCAGTGCTCGCCAGTACGATTTTGGCGCTCTTGGACAACATATGGAAGGACAGCATCGACCGGGTCATTTTGACGGCGTTGCTACGGTAGTTTCCTTACTTTTTGATGCCGTAAACCCAGACCGGGCTTATTTTGGAGAAAAAGATTACCAACAACTCCGAATTGTGGAGACGCTCGTTCAAATCGAGCAGCGCGATACGGTAATTGTCCCCTGCAGCATCGCGAGAAATAGTGAAGGACTAGCCCTGAGCTCTCGGAATGAACGCCTGGACGATAAGCAACTTAAACAAGCATTACTTTTGGCGCGTGTTCTAAATGAAGCTTCAAAAAACTTCAGCACACATTCTTTTCAAGCCATAAAAAACGAAGCGGCAGCAGCATTTAAAAAAGCCCCTGAGTTCGAATTAGAGTATTTTGAAATTGCCGATGTCGATTCGCTTGTTCCAACTTTAACCAAAGAACCAGAAAAAAAGTATCGAGCGTTTATTGCCGCTCAATTGGGAGGTGTTCGTCTGATCGACAATCTTGAACTAAATTAATACCTTTGGCCCCATGTTGATTCATGTTGTAAAATCTAAAATTCATCGCGTTAAAGTAACCGGTGCCGATCTCAATTATATCGGGAGTATTACCATTGATGAAGATCTTATGGATGCCGCCAATATTGTACCTGGAGAAAAAATTCAGGTGGTCAACAATACAAACGGTAATCGACTCGAAACCTACGTGATTCCTGGGCCTCGAAAAAGTGGGGAAATCACGCTAAACGGCGCTGCAGCGCGCTTGGTTTCCGTAGGGGATGTTTTGATCTTAATGACCTACGGTATGATGACTCCAGAGGAGGCCAAAGAATTCTCTCCAGCGATTGTGTTTCCAGACGAATCCACAAATCTGCTGATTTAGGCCTGTAAAAATTTCTCCTAATTGAAATCAAAAATCCTCAAATTTCTAAAAATCGTCGTCCCAGTTTTGCTGGGAATTTTACTGGTTTGGTACTTCTATCAAAAATTCACTCCAGAACAATTGAGCGAAATGAAACGTCACTTTAGAGAAGCAAACTACGCTTTTCTGTTGCTCTCGGTTTTACTCTCTTTGGCCAGCCATATTCTGCGCACCCATCGTTGGCATTTACTGCTCAAACCGCTTGGGCATCAACCAAAATGGTACAACAGTTTTTTTGCCGTATGTGTGGCCTATTTTATGAATCTTTTTATCCCCAAGAGCGGGGAGGTATCACGAGCAGTGACCTTGAATCAGTATGAAAACACCCCCATGGAGCATGGCCTGGGCACGATCATCACAGAGCGCTTAATTGATTTGATTTTTTTAGCGCTATTTTTCAGTCTCGCGATCGCCATGAATTACAGCTTACTCATCGGCTACATCAGCAGTGTAATCCTGATATCAAAATTACTTTGGACCCTCCTTATTTTTGGTGGAATAATCCTTTTGTTTTTTCTCTGGGTCAAAGGGTCAAAACATTCTATCGCGCTGCGATTACGTCAATTTATTAAGGGCTTAATACAAGGCATGCTGAGCATTAAAAAAGTTTCTTCGCCCGTAGTTTTTATCATTGAAAGCCTTTTGATTTGGGGGCTGTATGTCGCGTCATTTTACGCGGCAACTTTTGCTCTAGTTGAGACCACAGGGATTGGTTGGGAAGTCATCATCATCACCTTTGTTGTCGGGAGTTTCACTTTTGCCTTTACCAACAGCGGCATTGGTTATTATCCACTAGCCGTGGCCGGGGTAATGGGACTGTTTGGTATAGCCCAACCCTTAGGCAATGCCTTTGGGTGGTTGATTTGGACTGCAAACATTTCTTCCATCATCTTTTTTGGCTTTATCGCCCTGATTGGCCTTCCTCTTGTGAATAAAAAGTAAGAAATCCCCAGAGTCTTAACTCTAGAGTGGTGGTATAATTTTACTATCTTTCTGATTGAAAATTTCTACCCATGAGAAGCCATTTTCTTCTGTTTTTTGCTTTATTTTTTTTCACCCAAAGCTGGGGTCAATCCAAGGTTGTTTACGAGGAATTTTCCTCTTACAAACTTGGAGAAACAAGACGTCTTAAAATACAGCTTCCCAGAGATTACGAGACAAATACCGAAAAATCCTACCCTATTGTAATTGTATTGGATGCCAATTATCTCTTCGAGCCCGTAGCAGGAAATGTCGATTATTTCGGGTATTGGGAAGATATGCCCGAGGCTTTGGTCGTTGGCATCATGCAAGGAGAAAGTCGCTACGACGATTGCTTTTATGACGATACTAATTTTATGCCTGCAGACCGGGGCGCTGACTTTTTTGAGTTTATTGGGATGGAGCTCGTGCCTTTTATCGATGCAAATTTCCGTACCGCCAAATTCATTATTGCGGTAGGCCACGATCTTACGGCCAGCTATATCAATTATTATTTATTCAAGGATCCTCCATTGTTTAATGGCTATATCGCTTTAAGTCCAGATCTCGCCCCCATGATGGATGACCGACTGCCAAAGCGGATTCCCAACATTCCACAAAAACTGTTTTATTATCTAGCTACCGGCACCGATGACATACAAGATTTACAGCTTGTGGCACAAGAACTAAATGTTTCTCTCAGTGCCCTGAAGTCTGACCAATTTAATTACTACTACGATAATTTTGAAGGAGCAACCCACTATTCACTGGTGGCCCGTGCAATCCCATCGGCTATAGAAAAAATATTTTCGGTATACCGGCCTATATCTAAACAAGAGTTTAATGATGTTTTGTTAAAACTCGAAACACCTGTACACCTCTATCTTTTGGATAAATATCAAACCATTGCCAATCTCTTTGGCATCGATAACCCCATCAGAATCAATGACTTTTTGGCCTCTGCTTCTGCCTGCGAAAAACTCAAACAATGGGAATCCCTCAGAGAAATAGCGACCCTGGCTACGCGTCAATATCCCGATTTGATTTTAGGCGATTATTATATGGGACGCTACTATGAAGAAACTGGTGATCCTAAACGGGCCATGCGGACCTTCCAGGGCGGATTTAACAAAGAAGAAGTGGATTTTATCACCGTAGATTTGATGCTAGACAAAGCAGATCAAATTAAATATGATTTTGGGTACTGATGGCAAAAACAAAAACAAGTTTTTTTTGTCAGAACTGTGGAAGTTCCTTCGCCAAATGGCAGGGACAATGTAATTCGTGTAAAGCCTGGAATACCATCGTTGAGGAGGTCATTAACACACAAGTTCCCGCAGCTTGGGAACAATCCGCAGGCTCAGCGGCTAGGGTGGCTCAACCCTTACCTATTGAAGAAATTGCCACAAGCGACACTCCCCGTAAATCAACTCATGATACAGAACTCGACAGGGTACTAGGCGGAGGCTTGGTTCCCGGATCTTTGACCCTACTCGGCGGAGAACCAGGGATTGGAAAGAGTACGCTCATGCTCCAAGTCGGTCTGCGTTGGCCCTACAAGACCCTTTATGTCTCAGGAGAAGAAAGTGCTCAGCAGATCAAAATGCGCGCAGATCGCTTAGGTAAAAATCAAGGACAGTGTTTGATCTTAACAGAAACACAAACGCAAAACATTTTGCACCACGCTGTGGAACAACAGCCTGAGGTTGTCATCATTGACTCCATACAGACCTTGCAGTCTAATCAAATAGACAGCGGATCAGGCAGTATTTCTCAAATTCGTGCCGCAACCGCAGAACTCATCAAATACGCCAAATCAACACAGACCCCAGTCGTACTTATTGGACATATTACCAAAGATGGACATATCGCAGGGCCAAAGATTTTAGAACATATGGTGGACACGGTTTTGCAGTTTGAGGGCGACCGTCATCATGTCTATCGAATTTTACGGGCCCATAAGAACAGGTTTGGCAGCACTAATGAATTAGGTATTTACGAAATGCTCAGCGAAGGTTTGCGCGCGGTAACCAACCCATCGGAACTGCTCATTTCAAAAACTGATGAGCCCCTCAGCGGAACCGCGATCGCCGCCACGTTAGAAGGGATGCGCCCACTGATGATCGAGATTCAAGCGCTGGTGAGTAGTGCTGTTTACGGCACGCCACAACGCTCAGCAACGGGCTACAATTTGAAACGACTGAACATGATCCTTGCGGTCCTTGAAAAACGAGTAGGCTTTAAACTCGGTGCCAAGGATGTCTTTTTAAACATTACTGGAGGGATTCAAGTAGACGATCCCGCACTCGACCTCGCCGTGGTTGCGGCAGTGCTCTCTTCAAATAATGATATGCCTTTAATGCGCACCTGTTGTTTTGCTGGTGAGATAGGTCTAGCCGGAGAGGTCCGTCCTATAAGCCGTTTGGATCAGCGCCTTTCCGAAGCCGAAAAGCTTGGGTTCACTCAAATTATCGTGGCCAAAAACAGTAAAATCCCCAAGAATACCAAAATCAACGTGATCCAAGTCGGCAAAGTTCATGATTTGGTGCAACACCTATTTGTTTAGTTAGCAGTACGTTGCAGGAGGTCTCTATCCAACCCTTTATTATTAATAGCTCGAGTCCATTACAATGCCAGCTCTACCATATGTGGACAATGGTCACTGTGTTTGGCTTGTGGTAAAATCAGGGCGCGCTTAATTTGATCGCGCAGCGGTTCCGTGACCATATTGTAATCTATACGCCACCCTTTATTGTTCGCTCGGGCATTAGCGCGATAACTCCACCAGGTGTATTGCCCCGGTTCTTTATTCAAATGCCTAAAACTATCGATAAAGCCCGATTGGACAAAGTCCTCGAGCCACGCGCGTTCTCTGGGCAGAAACCCGGAGACTTTTGCGTTGCGTATGGGGTCATGAATGTCGATGGCGTGATGACAAATATTGTAATCTCCGCAAATGACAAGCTTGGGGTACTCTTGGCGTAATGCGGTCACATAAGCCAAAAAGTCATCCATATATTGAAACTTAAAATCCAAACGATCGTCGTTTGTCCCGCTAGGCAGGTATAAACTCATTATGGAAACGCCTGGATAATCAACGCGTAAATTACGCCCTTCGGCATCCATATATTCAATACCCGTTCCATATTCCACATGATCAGGTTCTGTTTTACAGAAAATCGCAACCCCACTATAGCCTTTTTTTTGAGCACTAAACCAATAGTGATAAGGATACCCGGCTTGTTCAATCAAGTCCAGATCAACCTGATCCTTCATCGCCTTAGTTTCTTGAATACAGAACACATCGGGGTTTGCCTGCTGTAACCATTCGAGTAAGCCTTTGTTCATGGCCGCCCGTATTCCATTGACATTATAGGAGATTATTTTCAAAACATTTGATTTTAGGAGTGCTTCATCGCTGTGCACTAAATTAAATAAGCCCGTATATTTACCCTAATATCCCGCAACGCAATTTTCAAAAAACAATCAACAAAATATTTCGAGGCGGATTCAGTTTATCCAATGAGACCTGTCCTGTTATTATGGCTTTGACCGCAAAGTTTCTTCGCTCGACTTATTTACTGATCGCACTTTGGACGTGGTCGGCACCCAAAGTCATGGCACAAGATCACTTGTCTTGGACAGGGCGCAGTAAAACCGTAAAAGTTGCCGATACAATTACCTTCGACTCCATTTCGATCAACCCCGATCAATTTGGTGTTTTACGCCTTGATCTTACCCCCATTGACTCCAGTCTTTATCACGGTCGATTTTCAAAAGCACAACTTATTCTTGACCCCTCAGTGCTCCAACAAAACGACTCAATTATTATTAATTACCTGCGCTACCCTAATTATTTGACTAAAACTTATAGTGCATTGGACCCAGAGCTCATTCTTCCGGCACAAGATCAAATGGGTAAAATATACCGTCTTGGCGAAAATAATTTTACCAAAGAAAAAAATCCTTTTACGGGGATCAACGCTCAGGGGAGTATCGTGCGTGGCCTAACTGTGGGCAACAATCAAAACGCGGTGGTCAACAGTCAACTGGATCTTCAAATTACCGGAGCCTTAAGCGACAAGGTACAGATTACCGCCTCATTACAAGACAGTAATTTACCGGGCGAAAATGGGGGATACACCCAGAGTCTTGAAGAGTTTGATCAATTATTTGTCGCCCTGGAAGCGGACCGCTGGCAATTGCGCGCCGGGGATGTTGATCTGATTAATCGGAAAACGATCTTCGGACAATTCACTAAAAAGATTCAGGGGATGCATGCGGCATGGCAAATAGATCACAAGGACGGAAGTGAAACCAGCATGTTTGCTGCCGCTGGACTGGTTCGTGGGATTTTTAAGCGCAGCCTAATTCAAGGACAAGAGGGCAATCAAGGGCCTTACAAACTGCTGGGGGCAAATGGAGAAGCGCTTATTCTCATGATTTCTGGAAGTGAGCGGATTTATGTTAATGGGGTGTTGCTCCAGCGGGGAGAGAACGCGGACTATGTGATTGATTACAATGCGGGTGAATTGCGCTTTAACCCTACCTACCCTATCAACAGCAATATGCGAATTACGGCCGAATATCAAATCACCGAAAGAAATTACACCAGGTTTATCGCAAATACTGGAGGAGAATATCAAAGCGAGCATTTGAATATTGGGGCCTACTTGTACACTGAGCAAGACGATAAAAATCAACCCCTTCAACAGAATTTCACCCAGGCGCAGCAAGAGGTTTTAAAAACTGCCGGAGATAACCCTCAAGCCCTTCTTGCCCCTTCAGAACAAGCAGCCACTTATTCCGAAAACCAGATTCTTTATAAAAAGGAAATTATCCAAGGGCAAGAGGTCTTTGTCTTTTCCAATAACCCACAGGATGAACTTTATCAAGTCCGATTCACCCTTATGGGTCCCAATCATGGAGATTATATTATCCAAAGCCAGACCAGTATCAATAAAATCTTTGTCTACCTTCCCCCCATTGATGGCGTGCCTCAAGGTTCCTATAGCCCCGTGATAAAACTCAATCCCGCACAAAAATTACAGCTGGCGGGGGCCTTTGTTCGTTACAATAAAGACAAAACACAAATTGAAGGAGAATTCAGTGCCAGCGATAATGATTTAAATCGTTACAGCACTCTCGACGACGGGAACAATACGGGTTATGCTGGGCTAATCAATGCCCGACACGTCTTAATAAAACAAGACAGTCTTTGGGCCATCAATGCGTTCATGCGCCTTAACGCGGTAGATAAAAACTATCGTAGCCCAGAGCTTTTATATCAAGTCGAATTTAATCGAGATTGGAATTTACCTGTCGATCAGATCATTCGGGATCAAACACTCAGCACTTTGGGCCTACAATGGCTTAATCAAAGACACGGTGCGACCACATATCAATTTGATCAACTAAAAACAAGTGGTGCATATAGAGGTCAAAAACACACTGTACTCAGCAATCTCCAGGGTAAAAAGTGGTGGTATAAGGGCCAATTCAGCAACCTCAACACAAGCGCAATCAATGGCGCAAGTAATTTTTTAAGAGCGCATCAATCCATAGGTCTTTCAAGCAACAATGGTTGGGTTAGGGCTAAATTCCTCACAGAGGACAACCGCGTTAAAGATTCCCTAAACCAACTCAACGCCCTGAGTCAAAAATTTATTGCCTATGAAACGGCCGCTGGCGTTGGGGACAGTACGGCGGTATTTACAGAAGTGGGATGGCGTTATCGAGATACGGATAGTTTGGTCTCGGGGGCATTAAATAGGGTGGGTATTGCACGAGATGTTTTCGCCAAAGCCCAATTGATCAATAAAAGCAAAACTAAATTATCCGGATTCGCACAGTACCGCAACTTGTCCACGTCTAGCACGATATTAGAAGGGCAAAAATCACTTAATCTGCGTCTGAGCTTTGCTCAAAGTCTATGGGAGAATCGTTTGCGTATCTCCACGAATATTGAAGCCAATAATGGAAAACTCCCTCAACAAGAATTTACTTATGTGGCCGTCGAGGCTGGCCAAGGAACTTACACCTGGATCGATTATAACGAAGATGGCATACAAGATCTCGATGAATTCGAAATTGCTCAATACCAGGATCAAGCAGCCTACGTCCGTCTGCTTTTGCCTAATCAAACCTTTATCGATATCCAGCGCAGTGCATTAACCCAGCTCCTGACATGGCAATTTTCCACATGGCAAAATAGCCCCGGTCTTAAAGGAATTTTAGCCCATTTTTATAGCCAAACTTCACTGGTTGTTGACCGAAGTACGCCAAAAGGCAATTTAATCTTCATCAATCCGCTTGGCCCAGATAACACGCAAGATTTGGCCTTACAAATGAATTTAAAACAGGCCTTATTTTTTAATCGAAATCGCCAATACTATACCACTGCCTATATTTATCAGCGCAATGAAAACAATCAACTCATCGCCCAAGGATTGCAGCAAACGACATTAGAACAACATCAGTTGACCTTTGACCATAAAATAAAAAGTCAACTACTCGCGCATTTCACTGGGGAGTACAATAGGCGTGAAAACCGCTCGGAAAACTTTGCCCAACGCAATTTTAATCTTTTACACAGAGGAATTAAACCAAAAATCAGCTATTTCTGGGGCGAAAATTCTAGAGTAAATTTCTATTGGTCAGCGGCTCAAAAAGAACATACATCAGGCGCACGCGAGTTCCTAAAGCAAAATAATTTCGGGGTTTCCTGCACCTTGGCAAAGGCCGATAAAATGTCGTTAACCGCAGAAATTAATAGCATCAATAATAAATTTGAAGGCTCCCCTTTTTCATCTGTGGCCTATCTCATGCTCGAGGGGCTTCAGCCAGGAGAGAATTATACTTGGAATCTACTTTGGCAAAAACGGATCAATAGCTTTTTAGATTTAAACTTTTCCTACTTCGGCAGGCAAAGTCCGGACAGCCCCACTATTCATACAGGCTCGATGCAATTACGAGCGTTTTTCTAAAAAAAAATGGGCCGTCAAAAGACGGCCCATTTTCTATACTATAAAAGCAAAAATTACTTAACAATAATCTTGGCTGTTTTATAAATATTGGAGTAAATATCTCCCATTTTTATAATGTAAACCCCTGAAGGTGCATAAGACATATCTAATTGATAGTTAAAGCGATCACCTTCTTTTTCGATGTAGTTAAACGCCAATAATTGACCCAATACATTATAGATGCCAATGGCAGCACGATCGTCATAACTTGTTACCAATGCAATGTCAAACTGATTGTTTTGACCTGAAGTCACAATTAAATCAGCATTGCTAATGGCCGCCTGAGTAATTCCAAGGACGCCATCAATATCGGCTGAATAGTCTTCAGTTTCACCATAAGTTGTTTCCTCACATGGATCGTTTGGAACTGGAGCATCCCAATTTGATTTGAAACGCATTCTGTGAATTCCACTCGGCACTCCTGCAGGAACAACAAGGTCCGTAGTGGCCGTATAAGTTCCGCCAGCAGATCCTGGAGCAATCACAAAATTAGGCACAACCAATTCATTGGCGCTAAAGGCTCCATCATCATTGAAATCAATCCAACCCTTTACGTGTTGATCACCATATCCAGTGGTAAAGGTTACTTGGTAAGTCCCGCCAGCGGCAAAACTTGCCACCTGAGTGGTGAAATCTCCATAACCTTCACAAGCAGATGGATTGTTGATCTGTTCTACAGAAACCAAAGTAAAGCCATCTCCCAAACTACAATCTCCGGTAGGCGTACAATAGATAATTGAGTTTTGAACCGTTTTAGTCGCTTCATCATTCGCTGGATTTGAATCAGGACCATAGTTGGTGCGCGAAGCAATGGTGTAAATTTGGTTTTGGATTGATAAATCTGCAGGCGTTACAAAAGTGTAAGTCTCTGTGGCCCCTGCTGCAAGCACTCCGGTAAATGTTTCTACTACTGGAGTTCCGCCATCGATCGTGTATTGAACTTGTGGGTCAACGATGTCATTAATTCCAAAGTTTCTTACGTTAATGGTAATTTCTTCAGCATTGGACAATTGACCACTCACTGGAGATGTAATACTGGTTACTCCAACATCATCAACCGTGGTGTTCGGTTGCAATTGGAATGCACCAACGACACCTTTACGACCACTATTCATGTATTCATTGATAAACCAGAACGTGGCATCATTTGCAGGGTCAATATCGATTTTACTATAATCTCCATAACGCAAACCAGGAATGTTCGCGTTTCCATTAGCGATTAATTCTTCAGATACAGTCATTACTCCCGGAGTATCTCCGTCAAAACGCCCTGTATAATACGAACTAACACGAACAACATCAGTAGTAGTAGGTCCGGACATAGAAGAATAACCCATACCGATATTTCCATTACCGTCCATAATCATACTCGCATGCCATGCATGTCTTCCATCAGGCGCCGTATAGGTTCCCTCTTGGAATAAAGTCCAAGGCTGATTATCTCCTGCTTGACGGAATTCGTACCAACGTACCCCGGCTAATTCACCTCCTGTAGCATCGACATCAACAACATGATTGAATATCGCGCTATTGTGCGTTGCAAATTTGCGGAATTGCGCTTGATTCATGATCGTCGCTTGAAGGGCATCAATCGGAACACCACCATTAGGTTGTGTTAGGTTTGAGAAACTTCCTCCGTCAAATACAGAAATAAAGGGAGTGGTATTGATTTGTGTTGGCGCTGATATCGAAGAATTTGCTTGATTCGCCCAATCTACATCGATAGTCCAAAACTTAATATGGTCTTGAGAAACGCCACCCCAAGCATCATCTTGTAAATAAACAATAGTCGCTCCACCAGCAGCTGGCATCGTTCCATCACTCACGTTTAGTGCTTGAGGACTGTAAAAACCAGACGTTTGAATTCCTGTTAAATTAAATGTTTGGAAACTCGCCGTAGTACTCCCGGCAAGCATTTCGTCACGCTCTAGAGCCCAAACACGTCTTGGGTTAGTGTTGGCAGTGATGTAGTATCCATCGCTCCAAACCGAAAGTTTTTGGTAATCACTTACACCAGTGTAGGTATATACATTCCATCCGCTGGTGAGTGGATCCGAACCATCGGACACGGCTACCTGAACGTTACCGTTAAAAAATAAGTAACTGATTACCCAACGGCCTGCTGCAGTATCAAAAGACGCCGTAAGATCACAACATCCTCCACCCGAGAATATATTGGTTACCGCTAACGGTCCCGTTAAAGGATTTCCGGACTTATCGAAAATACTATACCCAGTGTTATATACCACAAACACATGATCCAAACCTACAGCCATTGAAGGATCTGTTGGCTGTGAACCTGATGAATAAGCATCAAATACGACTGATGGAGGCATTACACGAATACTCTGTTCGGTTTCATGACGATTTAACACGTAATAATCATCTGTCCCTTGTTTTTCTTTTCCGATCACCACACGGTTTCGGATCGAACGACGGTCACGGGCTTCTTCCTCGGTGTATTCTGCGGGAATAAGCTCGCTACGCGATGCCATAGAAGGCACGTAGTACTTAGGAAGTGATTCACCAAAAGTGGCTACACCTTGTGATTGGTTTTGCGTTTCTTCTTGAGCTGAAATTGTAAAGCTGATTAAAGCCGCACAAAACACCAATAGATAGTTCTTAAAATTCATTATGTTAATTTTAGGGTTAATTATTTCAAAAAGAGCCTAAAAATACATTCATTTTGTGGATTTTCTTAGTAATCTGTTAAAATTTAACTATTCTATAGGATAAATATTGACCTTCACCGCGACCCAAAAAATCGATTTTTAGATTTCAAAAACTCTTGATACAGAATTGTTAAAATAACGAGGTTCTAATTCAAAAAAATTAATTATGAAAATAAACACTGTAGTTGTCTTTTTGTCCCTTATCCTGAGCGGCTGTAGCTCGCTTTTAACGAGTAATAAAAAATCCTCATTAGATCTTGATAACACCGCCCAGGGCATTTTAAGTAATCCGCCAACCGCAAATTATTTATCTGCGCGCATTGTGACCGGGAGTGGAAATGATGACCATCAAGGCTGTCTTTGGCTGCTGAAAATCGAGGACGACCCTAAAAGATTACTCGATCCGGTAAACTTACCTGTAGAATTTCAAAAAGCAGAGATTACGGTATGGGTTGAATGCTCCGGATTGCGACGCATGAATCGCTGCCCTGAGGCCAATCCAGTGTGGATTCAAAATATTGTCTTACGCTAGGGCTGAGCCGATCCAATGTTTAAAGGAATTGGCTTCTTGCATTTTTTGGCTCAAATCAGCAATCGCAATACGTTCCTGTTCCATACTGTCACGATAACGAATAGTGACTGTTCTGTCTTCCAATGACTGATGATCTACAGTAATGCAATAGGGCGTGCCGACGGCATCCTGACGGCGATAACGTCTTCCGACGGCATCTTTTTCGTCATAAGTGACTGGCATATCCCATCTGAGACTTTCAACGATTTCGTGAGCCAATTCTTGCAATCCGTCTTTTTTAACTAAGGGCAATATCGCAGCCTTGACCGGCGCCAAAATGGATGGTATTTTTAGGACCGTACGGCTCGTGCCATCGGCCAAGGTTTCTTCTTGTAATGAATGACTCAATACTGCCAAAAACAGTCGGTCTAAACCAATTGAAGTCTCGACTACATAAGGCACATAAGAGGTCCCGAGTTCCGGATCAAAATATTGTAATTTCTTACCTGAAAATGCTTCGTGCTGTTTTAAGTCAAAATCCGTTCTAGAGTGAATTCCCTCCAATTCTTTGAAGCCAAAAGGAAAATTAAATTCTATATCAGCAGCGGCATTAGCATAGTGCGCTAATTTTTCATGATCGTGAAAACGGTAATTCTCTGCCCCCATACCTAGGGACAAATGCCACTTGAGTCGTGTCTCTTTCCAGTACTCATACCATTGCATTTCTTCTCCTGGACGGACGAAAAACTGCATCTCCATCTGCTCAAATTCACGCATACGGAAGATAAATTGACGGGCTACGATTTCATTGCGAAAGGCTTTTCCAGTTTGTGCAATACCAAAAGGTATTTTCATGCGGCCCGTTTTTTGGACATTGAGATAATTGACAAAAATACCTTGGGCGGTTTCTGGCCTTAAATAAAGATCCATGGCCGAGTCGGCACTGGCCCCCAACTTAGTGCCAAACATCAAATTAAACTGGCGCACATCAGTCCAGTTTTTAGAGCCTGTATCAGGGTCAGCAATCCCTAGCTCCTCAATCAGGGCCTTAACATTAGCTAAATCTTCCTTTTCTAAGAATTGAGCCATACGGGATAAAATCGCTTTTTGCTCTTCTCTGTAGCGAAGTACGCGCTCATTAGTCGCCTCAAATTGAGCCAAATCAAAACGCTCCCCAAATCGCTTTTGCGCCTTGGCAATTTCTTTTTGGGCTTTCTGCTCTAATTTCTCGGCATAATCCTCAATCAAGACATCCGCACGATAGCGCTTTTTGGAGTCTTTATTGTCAATTAAGGGATCGTTAAAGGCATCTACATGCCCTGAAGCCTTCCATGTGGTGGGATGCATCAATATGGCCGCATCGACACCAACGATATTTTGATGTAATTGGACCATACTGCGCCACCAATACTGACGTAGATTATTTTTTAAGGCTGAGCCATTTTGACCGTAATCATAAACAGCACTTAAACCATCGTAAATTTCGCTAGACGCAAATATAAAGCCGTACTCCTTGGCGTGAGCGACTACTTTTTTAAACAAATCCTCTTGTTGTGACATGGCGCAAAAATATAAAACACGCGGCAATTCAATCCTCGCCGAGGCTATTTTTTAATAACTTATTTAAGGAGCATTGTTGTGGTGGCCAGACGCGTACTGTCTTGGTAAAGATTCAGGACATACCGGCCAGAGACTAAATCCTCTTCCTGAGCCCCAACCATGATACAAACGTCCACTTCTTCTTGTTGAAAATCCACTTGGGTTGTGGCGCTGTAATACAAGGGCTCTGGACCTTGCTCCAGAGTCATTCTGCTGCCAATTAAATTGTTTTTCGGATTGATTACCTGAAGGTAAAGATTTCGTTCTCCGGGTACAGCCACGGCGTTTGGGGTAATGGTAAAACAAGCCCTAATTTTGTCGGCCCGACTGGCGCGCTTAGTGTCTACTATTTTTCCGCTACGCCGAACAATAACTGCATTACTGGAAAAATCGATGATCTGAAGCCGTGAGCCCTTCCCTAAAACACGTTCTAAATCTTCGTTTTTTTGACGAAGGTCATCACTTTCCAAACGGGTTTGATCCAAAACAACCAAGGTGCTGTCTACCTTGAATGAAAGACTTTGAGTGACTTGAATTAAACTGTCTGCACGGGCAAAAAGCATGGTACGCTCCTCTTTAAGTCGGGCGATTTCAATACGGAATCGCTTTATGATCGCCATACTGGGCTTAGCGGACTCAACGGAATCGAGTAATTGGGCGATTCTACTTCGGGCCTCGATGAGCGCTTGGTCCTGAAGCTGATAGTCTTTTAATAAAGTATCATAGGTGCCTATTAAATCACCAAGCTCCTGAGCAATCGCCATTTTTTGTTCCTGTAAGTCCTGTTGATTTGCCTGACTTTCTTGAAACAAAATAAGGGTGTAAGCTCCAAAGCCCAACAAAAGAATGACCAAAATAATTATGATTCGCTTAAAATTTTTTGTCTGATTGTCGTTATTCATAAAGACTCCCTTTAACCTATTTAGAACACAAAATTGGCAAAATAGTTTTGTCCGTATTTGATGTGATTATTTGATGTGATTAAAGGTATGCTAAATATTTTATTTCCCAAGTATTGCTCTGGCTGTGGAAAGGTTTTAGACCAGCCTGATATTCTGCTTTGTGTTTTATGTCGTAATGCTTTGCCCTTGACGCGTTATCATCGAGACCAAAATCAAAGTTTTGTTCATAAATTCTACGGCAGATTAGCCTTAGTTCAAGGCACAGCCCTATTGCATTATTATAAAAAAGGATTCGCTCAGAAATTAATTCATGCGCTATAATATCGCGGACGAAAAGATATTGGTCATTGGTTGGGATCATGGCTTGGCCAAGAACTCCGACAAATCCAAAGCTATCAGGATTTTTCCGCGGTAGTTCCCGTACCCATACATCCGCAAAAATTACGCCTGCGGGGTTATAATCAAGCGGCGATTTTTGGCAGAGCGCTGGCCCATTCTTTAGACATACCGTGCCTTGAAACCCTCCTTATTCAAACGGAAATCCGCCAAACACAGGCCAAACAAGGACGATGGGAGCGTTGGTCAAAAAAACAGAGTTTTGCCCTAAATCCTGAGTATCATCCCTTGATGACCTCTTTACGCACTAGACTTGTTGATCAGTCTCCTCAAAACCACCAAAACAAAATACCGCATGCTTATGATGATCACAATCACGCTTTTCAGCTCCGTCAAATGAACCTCCTTCTGGTCGATGATGTCATTACGACGGGCGCCACGATCGAAGCTTGTGGTTCGATCTTGATTCGAGAACTCGGCGCTTCACTAAGTTGCGCTAGCATCGCAATTGCTTGAGAAAGTTTACTTACTTTTGACCTGATGAACTCATTAATCAGACCCATATTCTTTGCCTTCACGGGGTTGATGATTTTGGTAGGGTGTGCCAAAAAAGGTTCCCCTACTGGAGGGCCTAAAGACAGTTTAGCCCCAGTGGCCAAAACTTTTTTGCCCGATAATTATTCGGTCAATTTTAAGGGCCAACGCATAGAAATTGATTTTGATGAATTTATTAAACTCAAAAAAGTCAAAGAGGAACTCTTGGTTTCTCCGCCCCTGAACTACGATCCGATCTTAAGCCCACAAACCTCTTCGAAAACACTTAAAGTTACCTTTATTGATACGCTTCAAGAAGAGACAACTTATGTTTTACATTTTGGCAACAGTATCGTGGATAATAATGAAGAAAACGTACTGCCACAATTTAAATACGTTTTTTCTACTGGATCGTATTTAGACAGTTTGAGTCTGAGCGGTCAAGTACGCTCTGCCACTAATCCAGAACTGGATGGCCCGGTAACGGTCATGCTCTATCCGGCAGATCAAATGACCGACAGCACTATTTACAGTATTAGGCCCCGTTATGTGGCCACTGCCCGAAGTTCTGATGGGGCGTTCTCCTTAACTAATTTAAAAGAAGGACAATATTATGTCCTGGCCTTGAAGGAAGAACAAAAGAATTACACCTTTCAAAAACAAACGGACCAAATTGGTTTTATCGATGAGCCTATAAACTTACCCGGGGACAGTATCAGTCCTTTGTATTTGTTTTCGGAAGAACCTGAGTTTGCCTGGACTCGAGGAGCCCATGCAGGAAAAAATCGATTCGTTTTTGGCTATAATGGCCTGCGTAAAAACCGTAGCGTTACTCCTTTATTTAAAACAGGTTCTGATTTTCGTTACACGTGGACTGAATCGCAAAAAATTGATTCCCTTAACTTTTGGTTTACCCCCGCATTTGATCTTGAAGCTCAAGATACGGTTTGGTTTGCCGCAGAAACGGACTTTGGCCGAGATAGTTTGGCCATAAGACTCAAAGACCTTTACGCGGACTCACTCAAAGTAAATCCCATCACGCGGGGCGTTTTTTCTCCTAAAGACAGTATTCGTTTTTCTGCAAACACCCCGATCAGGCAAATTGATCTAGAAAAGATTCAAATAATAGACAAGGATTCAACGATTATTCCTGTACAAACAAGGCTCGATAGCTTGCGCAATGTAGTGACTTTGGCCATTGGAATAAAAGACGACAATCGCTACCAAGTGTCCTTCTTCCCTGAGGCTATTCGGGACTTTTTCGCACAAACGCACGATACCCTATCCTATACGTTTAAGACCAAACCCCTCTCCGATTACGGAACCATCAAACTCAACTTTAACGGCCAAACCATTTGTCCCATTTTGATTGAACTCGTAGACACCAAACAAAATCCTGTCGCTGAGGCATGGCGCAAAGAATCCGATGGGGCCAACGTTTACTTTAATTATATCGATCCAAACAAATACAGAGTACGCATTACTTTAGACTGCAACGAAAATGAGCTTTGGGATACCGGAGATTACGACAAAAAAATACAGCCCGAAGCAGTATATTACCTCCCTGGGCTGTTAGACATTCGCGCAAACTGGAGCTTAAACGAGCAGTACGATTTAACCCTTGAACTGAGCGCTGAGTAACTCGCGGTTCAATCGAGCGATATTTTCTAAAGAGATTCCTTTTGGACACTCTATTTCACAAGCGCCCGTGTTTGTGCAGTTTCCAAACCCTTCTTTATCCATTTGTTCCACCATATTTAATACGCGCTGAGTTGCCTCAACACGACCCTGTGGTAACAGCGCGTACTGGCTGACTTTGGCTGATGTAAAGAGCATCGCACTGGCGTTTTTACATGCGGCAACACAAGCACCACAACCAATACACGCCGCCGCATTAAATGCACTGTCCGCATCGGGTTTTGGAATTGGAATCGCATTAGCATCTATGGTGTTTCCAGAGGTGTTAACCGAAATAAATCCACCGGCTTGTTGAATGCGGTCAAAAGCGCTTCGATCAACCGAAAGGTCTTTAATTACTGGAAACGCTTTGGCGCGGAAAGGTTCTATAACGATGGTGTCCCCGTCATTAAACTTCCGCATATGCAACTGACAAGTTGTAATCATTCGATCAGGACCATGGGGCTCTCCATTAATTTGCAAAGAACAAGACCCACAAATGCCCTCGCGACAATCGTGATCAAAGACTACAGGCTCTTCTCCACGAGAGATAAGATCATTGTTCAAAACATCGAGCATCTCCAAAAAGGACATATCTCCATCAATACCATCAATTGGATAAGTGACCATCCGACCTTTATCCTGGGCATTCTTTTGTCTCCAAATTTTCAGTGTAAGCTTCATAGTCTATTTGTATGATCGTGTTTTTACTTGAATATTTTCGTACTCCAGGGGCTCTTTATGCAACACCGCATCAGCTGGCTCACCTTTGTATTCCCATGCGGCTACATACATAAAGTTCTTATCATCACGCAAGGCCTCGCCTTCTGGGGTTTGATATTCTTCTCTAAAGTGACCGCCACAAGATTCATTGCGGTGCAAGGCATCTTTGGCGAACAACTCTCCTAACTCCAAGAAATCGGCAACGCGCATGGCCTTTTCAAGTTCTTGATTGAATTCATTTGCGGAACCTGGCACGCGTACTTCACTCCAAAACTCCTCGCGAAGCGCCTTAATTTCAGCTATGGCTTCTTTGAGTTCTTTTTCGTTACGAGACATTCCACACTTATTCCACATGATTTTACCCAATCGTTTGTGGAAATAATCTACAGGTTTCTTGCCTTTACTCGAGAGTAGTTTATCGATGGTGGCTTGGACTTGTTTTTCGGCCGCTTCAAATTCTGGGGCCTCTGTTGAGATTTTTCCAGTAAGAATATCGTCAGACAGATAATCTCCGATGGTGTAGGGCAATACGAAATAGCCGTCGGCCAAACCTTGCATCAATGCACTTGCTCCCAGTCGGTTCGCTCCGTGATCACTAAAATTGGCCTCTCCAGCAGCGTAGCACCCAGGAATAGTCGTCATCAAATTATAATCCACCCAAACGCCACCCATGGTATAATGCACCGCAGGATAAATCATCATTGGTGTCTTGTATGGATTTTGATCGACAATCTTTTCGTACATCTGGAACAAGTTTCCGTATTTGGCCTCGACAACGGCCTCGCCTAATTCGCGAATTTTATCCTCTGAGGCATCGTGTAAATGGCGGATAACGGCCTGTTCTTTTCCATAACGCATAATGGCCGATCCAAAATCTAAATAAACCGCTTCACCAGTTTTATTGACGCCATATCCCGCATCGCATCGTTCTTTAGCCGCGCGAGAGGCTACATCACGTGGTACAAGATTACCAAAAGAAGGATAACGGCGCTCTAAGAAATAGTCGCGATCTTCCTCCTTAATCTGCGTTGGCTTCAAACGTCCTTCGCGAATGGCTTGCGCGTCATCTAACTTTGCTGGAACCCAAATTCTTCCATCATTTCTCAAAGACTCAGACATCAAAGTCAGTTTAGATTGATGATCTCCAGAAACGGGAATACAGGTCGGGTGAATTTGCGTGTAGCAAGGGTTTGCAAAATACGCACCTTTTTTATGAATCTTCCAGGCGGCAGTCACATTACTGCCCATAGCATTCGTCGATAGGAAAAAGACATTTCCGTAACCCCCAGAGGCAATAACCACAGCGTGGGCCGAGTGTCGCTCTAATTCTCCAGTGACTAAATTACGGGCTATTATTCCTCTTGCCTTACCGTCTATGATGACTAAATCGAGCATCTCATGACGGTTGTATGGCTTAATTTTACCACGATTGATTTGACGGTTCATGGCCGAATAAGCGCCCAGAAGCAGTTGCTGTCCGGTTTGACCTTTAGCATAAAAGGTGCGCGAAACAAGCACCCCGCCAAATGAACGGTTATCAAGCAGTCCACCGTATTCGCGAGCAAAGGGAACCCCTTGAGCAACGCATTGATCAATGATATTTCCTGAAACCTCAGCCAAACGATGAACATTTGCCTCTCGGGAGCGATAATCCCCTCCTTTTATGGTGTCATAAAACAAGCGATAGGTCGAATCCCCATCTCCTTGGTAGTTTTTTGCCGCATTGATTCCTCCTTGAGCCGCAATTGAGTGCGCGCGTCGTGGAGAATCTTGAAAACAAAACGTTTTTACATTATATCCGAGCTCTGCCAAAGAAGCCGCTGCGCTTCCTCCTGCAAGCCCTGTTCCCACAACTATAACATCAAGATTTCTCTTGTTTGCGGGGTTGACCAAATCGATCGATGTCTTGTGTTTGGTCCACTTTTCTGCTATCGGTCCCTGAGGGATTTTTGAGTCTAATGACATGTATCAGGCGTTTAGTGTGCGATTGGATTTAAATGATGATAAAGGGCAATAAATAAAAAGCCGAGCGGGATAAATACCGCAAAAAACTTAGTAAACCCTTTGAGTCCCTTAGCGTATTTATTGTCGAAACCTACACTTTGGAACGAAGACGCAAAGCCATGCCATAAATGTAAGGCCAGCAAAACGAATGCCGTCGCATAAAGCCCAACGCGCACTGGGTTTTCGAATTTATGAACGGTTTCTGCGTAATAACGCGTCGGGTCCTCTGGGTGCGTCTCAATATATTTGTGCATTATTTCTGGCCACCAGAAATCGTAAAAATGGAGTCCTAAAAATGCCAAAACTACTGCGCCAGAGATAATCATATTTCGAGAGGCCCAACTGGCTGAAGCACCACCCTTATACTGTGCATAACGTACGGTACGCGCACCGCGATTTTGGATTTCTAAAACAAATCCCATGATGAAATGAAATACAACCCCAAAAATTAGAATTGGTTGCAAAATTCCTTGAATTAAACCATTGGTTCCCATAAAATGAGACCACTGATTAAAAACATCTGGTGCGATTACCGAGGTAATGTTAATGACAAAATGCTGGGCGAGAAAGACCACCAAAAATAAGCCCGATAGGGCCATAGCAAATTTGCGCATCACTGAAGAGGAAAGTAGGCTCATATCTTCTTTTTCATTTAGTCCAACAAAAGTAATACCCAAAGCAATCATTAACAAACTTTGCTCGAGGTTTTCGCCCAACCACAAAAGATATAATCCCCTTTTACGGGAATGGATTTATAGATGATTTATTTACTCAATATTCATAGGCACTGAGCGGATTTGCTCCCCTATACTTACTTCTAAAGTATAAGTGCCTTTGGGTAGAAATATTGGAGCACCCTCATTATAATCCACAACTTGGCCGGTTGCCTTTTTAAAGGCCTTTAATTGATCTGGATTTAGGGTCAAATCATACGCCCAATTATTATAGCCTTGGGCTACTGATACTGACTTTTGCCAAATGGCTTGTTTTCCAGAACCTTTTAAGCTAATGTTCGCCTGGCCCTGTTGAGGACTAATAAATTCAAGGGAAAAATCAGGCATTCTTGGTGCGGACCAATCACTATAAGACTTACCCCAGCGGTTTGAAAATCGCACCGGCTTTGGCGTCAGAACAAAAAGTCCATTGGCGCCTTGTGCCATATATTGTTGAATTGGATTAAGATTTGCGATATATATTGAGCGGCCATGGGTCCCAGCAACGAGCTCTGACGCGACTTCTTGCACGACCAGGTCATGACAGGCGACTTTGGGCAATCCGCCATCAAACAGCGACCAACTGCCTCCGCGGTCCATACTGACATATATCCCATCATCCGTTCCTAAATACAATAAATCGGCATGGGTGGGGTCTTCTCGAATCACATTTACTGCTCCTAAGGGCAGGCCATCGCTCAAAGAAGTCCAAGACAGGCCATAATCATTACTCATATAAACATATGGCGTAAAATCGTCCCATCGGTAACCGTTTAGTGTGACATAGATTCTTGAGGCCTCGTGGGCCGAAGCAACCACACGAGTCACCCATAAATCTTGTGGCAATTCAGCGCTAATTGACTTCCAAGTGACTCCCGAATCACGGGTTAAAGACACCACGCCATCATCACTTCCCACAACGAGGGTATTAAAATCAAAAGGAGATTCACTTATGGTGGTTAGGGTGCCATAGGAAACATTACCGTGCTTTGGCCCTTTCGTCAAATCTCCAGAGATGGCCGTCCATGTATCCCCCTGATTAAAGCTGCGGTGTAATTTTTGGCTCCCCAGATATAAAATGTCTTGATTATGGCTACTCAAAAGAATTGGTGTTTGCCAATTAAAGCGATAAGGACGTTCTCCCAGACTGTGTTTGGGTTGAATATAGGTCTGCTCATCAGCTGCCAAATTCAAACGGTAGTAATTACCAAATTGATACCCTGTAAAAACGACATTGTGATCGCGCTGGTCAATGGCGACTTGCATTCCATCCCCACCCATAATCATGGTGTAGGGATATTGTCCTGATTGATGCCAACTAACACTCTCGACCGTTTTACTTGAGCCTTTCCAAACGCCATTATCTTGAAGCCCACCGTAAACATTATAGGGTGCCCGATGGTCCACTGCCACGGCGTAAAACTGACCCACCGCGGGCGTATTGCACTTGATCCAATGCGCTCCATTGTCATAGCTAATGTTTAATCCCCCGTCGTTACCGTTAATCAGATGGTCAGGACGATTGGGATTAATCCACAAAGCGTGGTGATCTCCATGCATATTCGGTGCATCCAAACTCACAAAGCTCTGGCCTCCATCGTCCGAACGCAAAAGGGGCACGCCGTAGATATAGATCGTATTGGCATCCTGAGGACGTACATGGATTTTTCCAAAATAATAGCCATAGGAATAATACAGATTATCCAGATAGCCCGTGTGAGTCTTGGCCCAAGTTTTTCCACCATCATTGCTTCGATATACTTCTGCCCCAATAACTGGAGTGTCGAATAATTGAGCATTTGAATCGTATAAATAATCTTTTAGAGCCCGGGGTATTATTTGTCCTTTAGACACCATAGCTTTGACCGAGGTCGCTGTGTATTCCTTTTGAAATCCATTATCACGCAGAAAAGACTCGAGGTCTTTTTCGAATAATTTGGCAAAATCAGAAGTGCTCATCTGTTCAAAATCAGAAGCCTTAAGACCTTGACGCTCCGCTGATGAGGACGGTCTATGATCTTGATTATCGACAATGGCATAGACTGTATTTTGATCATAAATGGCAAGACCTATACGACCGACACCATCACCCGTAGGGAATCCACTTTCTGAAGTGGTGATTAATTGCCATGTGTCTCCAGAATCCGTGCTTTTGTATATCCCACTTTTTGAACCACTTCCCTCAAAGTTCCAAGCCTTTCGATCTTTTTGCCAAGTTGCGGCATAAATCACCGAAGGCGTTCCTGGCTCTGCAGCCATTTCGATCACCCCAGTATCGATGCCCACAAACAGGGTTTGCTTCCATGACGCCCCGCCGTCTGTTGATTTGTACACCCCACGCATCGGGTTTTCTGAGTACAGATGACCGGTAACCCCGACAATCACATGGTCTTGATTTTCAGGATCCAAAAGAATTCTACTGATGTGATGGCCGTCAACTAATCCCATCGATTGCCAAGTCTCGCCGTGATCCGTTGATTTGAGCAGTCCAATACCCGCATAAGATGACCTTGAGGCGTTTACCTCACCGGTGCCTACCCAAAGGATATTATGGTTCCAGTCCACAGCCAAAGCCCCGACATTCTGAGTCATGCTATTGTCCAATACAGGATCAAAACTGGTCCCATTATTTTTTGTGTACCATACACCACCACTGGCATAACCTACATAAAATTCTGTTGGGTCATTTGGATTGACCGCTAAATCCACCACTCGACCACTCATTATAGTGGGGCCAACATTTCGCCAGTCCAAATTCTTTACTGCGGACCGCGCTCTTAGCATTTGCTTTTGAATCAAAGCGTTCTGAATATCTTGAGCGGAAGAGGCAGGGGTTTGGGCAAAAATTGTGTTTAGCCCAAGTAATGCACAAAAAAGAAGGGAAAATTGTTTCATGGAAATAAATTTTTCAGTGTTGCTAATCTAATTAAAAATGACCATCTGAGGCCAATTCCGGTCGTTAATTTCTAATGGACTTCGGGCGATTAAGGCAGTATTTTATCTATTTTTGAGGCTTCAAACAAAGTCGACTCATGAAATATCATCCTATAGACAAAAGCCTTTTTGAAACGAATCGCAAAAATTTTATGGCCCAAATGGCGCCCAAAAGTATCGCTGTATTTAACAGTAATGATCAATATCCGGTGAGTGCCGATACGCTTTTGCCTTTTGAGCAGCACAGGGATATATTTTACCTCAGCGGCGTGGATCAAGAGGAAAGCATCTTGTTGTTGTTTCCAGACGCCGTAGAACCTGAACATCGCGAGGTCCTCTTCTTGCGCGAAACTAATGATCATATTGCTGTTTGGGAAGGCGCTAAATTGACCAAAGAAGCGGCCTATGAAACAAGCGGCATTAAAACCGTCTATTGGTTGGACGCCTTTGACCGAGTCTTTTTTCAACTCATGACTCAAGCCAATACTATTTATTTCAATACCAATGAGCACTATCGTCAATCGGTCCAGACACAAACTAGAGAAGATCGATTCATTGAGCAAACTAAAAAGAAATTTCCCGCCCATAGCTGGGCCAAAAGCAACCCAATTTTACAAAGTCTGCGCGGAGTAAAAAATCCAATTGAACTCGATCTCATAAAGCAGGCCTGCGGGATTACAAACAAAGGATTTCGCAGGGTATTGGGCATGGTACAACCCGGTGTTTGGGAATATGAAATTGAGGCAGAATTCATTCATGAATTTATCAAAAATCGGTCCAAGGGTTTTGCTTATACCCCCATTATCGCCAGTGGATCAAACAATAATGTCCTGCACTACATAGAGAACAACAAACAGTGCCAGGTTGGGGATTTACTGCTGCTTGATGTAGGTGCTGAATACGCTAACTACAGCAGTGATATGACCCGAACTATCCCCGTGAATGGACGATTTACAAAGCGTCAAAAAGAGGTCTACAATGCCGTTTTAAAGGTTAAGGATGAGGCGACAAAACTTTTAGTCCCTGGGGCCTATTGGAGAGCTTATCATACAGAAGTCGGTAAGTTAATGACCAGTGCCCTTTTAGATCTTGGCCTTTTGGACAAAGCTGACGTTCAAAATGAAGACCCAGAACATCCAGCTTATAAAAAATACTTTATGCACGGCACGAGCCACCATATGGGACTTGATACGCATGATTACGGCTTGCTTTTTGAGCCCATAACAGCCAATATGGTATTTACGGTTGAACCCGGAATTTACCTGCCCGATGAAGGTTTTGGTATTCGACTTGAAGATGACGTGGTGGTTCAACCACAAGGAGAACCCATCAACTTGATGGCTGATATTCCAATCCTGGCTGATGAAATTGAAAGCCTGATGAATCCTTAGATTTATCGAAGCAACAGATTAATTGTGCTACACTATCAGATCAAAGGACAAGGGCCGGGCTTATTCTTTTTGCATGGGTTTTTGGAAGACGCAGAAATTTGGGATAGGATCGTTGGTCCGATTAGCCTGAATTATACCTGTATTCAAATTGATTTCCCCGGATACGGAACTAATGCAGACAAATCATTTCCCGATCATTTGGCTGAGATAAGCCATGCCCTTGAAGCCCTTCGAGAAAAGCTTTCCCTAAATGCCTTCAGTATTGTCGGTCATTCAATGGGTGTATATATCGGACTCGCATGGCTTCAAGTTGCCAAAATTCAACCACAAACTTTTGTGGCGGTAAACGGTAGTGTTTACACAGATAATCCAGAACGACTTATAGAGCGCAAACGCAGTATTTCGCTCATTGAGCGTCATAAAGACGCCTATATCAAAATGGCTATAAAAGGCTTGTTTTTACAAGAACAATTGACCTTATACCTCGAAGAAATAGAACAACTCACCGCGCGCGCCTTGAATACACCAAAATTAGCCCTTACACAAAGTATTCGGGCGATGAGCACTCGGGTTGATCACCAACAAACATTAAAGAATTTTCTTGGTCAAAAACACATTGTAGCTGGCGATCAAGACCCCTTATTTCCGTTAACGCTAAGTCGAGATATGGCCTTAAATACGGGGGCCAAACTACACACTTATTCCGGCAGTCACATGGGTTGGTTAGAGGCCCCGGAACTAATCTTGACTGTCTTGGGAAGCGAGCGGATCCCATCCGCGAGCAATTAAGGGAATCTTTGTTTGTGCTCGAGTCATTAAGTGCACGCCCTCTCGCTCATGGGTCATATGACCAATCACCGTGAAATTAGGATTTCCTTTAAGTGCAGGGTAATCTTTCTGATTAATTGTGAAGAGTAATTCGTAATCTTCTCCTCCATTGAGCGCTATGGTTGTGCTGTCCATATTAAATTCTTCACAAGTACTAATTACTTGCGGATCTAATGGAATATGCTCCTCATAAACGACCGCGCCCAGATGAGAGGCTTTGGTAAGATGAATTGTTTCTGAGGAAAGGCCGTCGCTGACATCAATCATTGAATTAGGCTGAATACCGAGATCTTTCAAAAGTCCAATGACATCTATCCTTGCTTCAGGTTTGAGCTGACGCTCTACGAGGTAAGTGTAAGGGGTAAGATCTGGTTGATTGTTTGGATTAACTTGAAAAACCTGTTTTTCACGCTCAAGGACTTGTAGGCCAAGATATGCGGCGCCAAGATCTCCAGATACAACGAGCAAATCGTTTTCTTTGGCCCCACTTCTTTTAACGACGTTTGACGGTTTTACAACCCCGATTGCGGTGACACTAATAATGAGTCCTGTAGTCGAGGAGGTCGTGTCCCCGCCAATTAAATCCACTTTATAAACATTACATGCCGTGGCAATACCAGCGTACAAGTCTTCCAAGGCTTCAAGCGGGAAACGATTCGAAACTGCAATGGAAACCGTGATTTGTCGCGGCGTGGCATTCATCGCGCAAAGATCACTGATATTAACCGCGACCGATTTGTATCCCAAATGCTTTAGGGGCATATAAGCCAGATCAAAATGAATGTTTTCAATCAGCAAGTCAGTGGTCACTACCTGCTGGTGTCCCGCTGGTGTTTTAATCAGCGCGGCATCATCTCCAACACCGAGCACAGTAGCTTGGTGATGTGTTTTAAAAGATGCCGTAAGATGCTTAATTAAGGGAAACTCTCCGATTGCAGACAAGGGCGTGCGGGATTCTTCTTTAGGGCCAAACATAGGTGTGGTTTAGGCGGCAAAGGTAAGGAATAGGAAGTTTAATGCCTCTAAGCGAACAGAAGTAACTGACATTTATCATAACCCATTAACACAATTCTTAACATTATTTCATTAGTTTTACCCGCAAATTATTCTTACTCAACTCAAACTTTTACAATGCGTCTTTACACAACCCTTATCTTTATTTTAATGTCTTTTGTGGTTATCGCTCAACCCTGTTCCTCAGGAATGGCAGGAGGATATCCCTGTAATGGTTATGACCTCATATCTCATATTCCACTTTCTACCTTTAACGCGGGTTCAGCCAATGACTCTTGGGGTTGGACAGACCCACAAACCGGAAAGGAATATTCATTGGTCGGCCTGAATAATGGAACGGCATTTGTCGATACCAGTGATCCTGTAAATCCAATTTATCTGGGAAAATTACCCACACATACTCAATCCAGTACGTGGCGCGACATTAAAGTATATAATAATCATGCTTTCGTGGTGAGTGAAGCGAGTGGTCATGGGATGCAAGTCTTTGACCTTACGCGTTTACGAAACGTGAGCAACCCCCCAGCAACCTTTACAGAGGACGCCCATTTTCCTGGCTTTGGCAGTGCACACAATCTCGTAATCAATGAGGCAACAGGTTATGCCTTTGCGGTTGGGGCAAACACCTATAGTGGTGGGGCACATTTTATTAATATTCAGGATCCTTTAAATCCCGTGGATGAAGGTGGGTATTCAGGTAGTGGATACACCCATGATGCTCAAGTGGTTATCTATAATGGACCAGACCCAGATTATCAAGGTCAAGAATTGTATTTCGGGAATAATGAAGACCGCGCAGTAATTGTCGATGTCACAGATAAAGCCAATCCCGTATTTATTTCTGATTTCAACTACAGTAACGTAGATTATACACACCAAGGCTGGTTAACCACAGATCAACGTTATTTTATTATTGGGGATGAATTAGACGAGAGTAGTTTCGGATTCAACACGCGCTCGATCATCGCAGATTATTCCGATTTGGACAATCCCGTTTTTCACGATGAATACTTTGGAACCACTGCCGCTATTGACCACAATGGTTATGTAGTGGGCAATAAATATTATTTGTCGAGCTACACCGCGGGAATGCGTGTGATAGACATAAGTGGAATTGCAACACCTGGTTCGCTGAACGAATCTGGTTATTTTGATAGTTATCCGAGCAATAATAATACAAACTTCAACGGTGTTTGGAATGTTTATCCATTTTTCTCAAGTGGGAACATCAACATCAACGACATCAACAACGGATTCTTTATGGTTCGTGCCTCGGTTAGCGGCACAGACACCACCCCTCCTGTCGCTGTGTGCGCGCCATATACAGCAGCTCTAGATACCGCTGGAAATGTCACTATTACTGGAAGCAATGTAGACGGTGGTTCCAGTGACAACAGTGGTTTTTATTCAACTACTGTGAGTCCAAATATTTTTAGCTGTGCAGATGTTGGCGCTCCTATAACTGTTACGCTTACCGTTTCTGATGTTGCGGGAAATTCCAGTACTTGTACTACTGAAGTCATTGTGGTGGATAACAGCCTACCGACAATCAGTTGCCCTGGAGACATGACGGATAATCCCGAGCCAGGATCTAGTTTTTTCACCATACCGAACTTTATTTCTGCAGGAGGTGTAGTGGCTTCAGATAATTGTGATGTGGTAAGTCTTACGCAAACCCCGCCAGCTGGTGCTCAGGTATCTCTAGGAACTTACACCATCGTTTTTGAGGCTACAGATCCTTCAGGGAATACAAACAGCTGTAGTTTTGTTTTAACTGTCGAAGAATTAGGAGTAAACGACTATTTCGCTCAAGGGTTAAGTATGAGTCCAAATCCAGCCAGTGATTTTGTTCGTCTAAATTCCGCAAACGGAACTATTGATCAAATTCAATTATATACGATTACAGGTAAAACCATCGACCAAGGTTTTTCAATCACTGAGGACGGGGCTAATTTTAATGTAGCTGGACTTCCGGCAGGAATTTACTTTGTCGCCATCAATAACTTGGTAACTAAAAAATTAATCGTTCGCTAATTAACAAACAACCCACGACCAAAAACAACAGTATGAAAAAATTCAGTTTTATAATCGCCTTGCTCGCCTCAACCGCAATGATGGCACAATTTCCTTGCGACGGTGGAAGTTCATTTGGATTCCCATGTGAGGGTTACTTTATGCAATCTAAACTCTATTTATCACAAATGTCCGCTGGTGACGGGAATGATTCATGGGGCTGGACTGATTCTACTAATGGAAAAGAATATGCCCTAGTCGGTCTCGATAATGGAACGGCATTTATTGATATTTCAGACCCTGTTAACGTGGTTTACTTAGGGAAACTCCCAACCCATACTTCTCCAAGCATCTGGAGAGACATCAAAGTGTATAACAATTATGCCTTTATCGTCAGTGAAGCTGGGGGACACGGAATGCAAGTCTTTGATTTGACCCGTCTGCGCAATGTCGCTAATCCGCCTGAGACTTTTACAGAAGATGCACATTACAATGCATTTGGCAGCGCCCACAATATCATAATCAATGAAGAAACAGGCTTTGCCTACGCCGTTGGAACGGGCACCTATAATGGGGGGGCACATTTCATCAATATCACAAACCCGTTAAACCCAACACCTGCCGGGGGTTATGCGGGCAGTGGATACACACACGATGCCCAGGTCATTATTTACGATGGCCCAGATGCAGATTACCAAGGACAGGAAATATATGTAGGGAGTAACGAGAATCAAGTGGTTATCGTGAACGTTACCAACAAGAACAATCCACAGCTTATTTCTACAATAAACTATGGCAGTGTCGACTACACACATCAAAGTTGGCTTACCGAAGATAGAAGCTTTTTGCTCATTGGTGACGAGCTAGATGAAAATGCTTTTGGATTCAATACCCGCACAATTGTCGCTAATGTTGCGGACTTAGACAACCCATTTTATTTCTTCCAATATTTTGGTAATATCGCCTCTATTGATCACAACGGTTATGTAAAAGGCGATCGCTATTATCTCGCAAACTACAGTGGTGGTATGCGTGTTATCGATATTTCCAATATTGCCAACCAGCAAATGACCGAGATTGGTTATTTCGACACCTTCCCAGCAAACGATAATGTAAATTTTAACGGGACTTGGAATGTTTATCCTTATTTCGCGAGTGGAAATATCGTGATTTCGGGAGAAGGAGGATTCACTTTGGTAAAATCAGAAAATTTTGGTTTGGAAGATCAGTCGATCAAGACGTTCTCCATGAGTCCAAATCCTGCAAAAGATTTTGTTACCCTGCGCGGTGTTCAAGACCATATTAATTCTGTAGTGCTGTACAATCTCCTCGGACAAGAAGTACTCTCACAGAATCGTTTTGACCAACAAGAAGTTAGTTTAGACATTCGTCATCTAAATTCAGGCGTATATGTCTTGACAATAAACAATTCTCAAAGCCAAAAACTCGTTATTGAGTAAGTACTCCCATAATTTTGTTTGACCCCAAATAATTGACCTATGAAACTGTTTCAAACATCATCACTTTTCTCATATCTCATTATGGGATTGATGGTGGTTGGCTGTAAATCAGACGACGAAACACCCATTATTACCGACCCGCCAGCCGAGTTTAATGGTACATTAGCATGGGTCGAAACATTTGGAGGCAGTGGTATTGATCAAGCGACCGCTGTGGTAACCACAGAGGATGGCGCCTATATGGTGGTCGGTTCTACCTATAGCAACGACGGACACTTTGCAGGCTTAAAGTCAACTTCAGATGCCGACTATTTTCTCATGCGCGTGCGCCCAGATGGCGGTGTGGATTGGACAAAGGTTTATGGAGGCGATGACGATGAATTAGCTACAGGCATAACAAAAACCAGTGATGGAGGATATGTTCTTGTAGGCTATAGCCGCAGCGACAACTGTTTTACTGGAAGTAACGGGGGTTTTCACGATTATTATATATTAAAAGTAGATGCGCAGGGCAATGAGATTTGGTGTCAAAATTTTGGCTACCCTGGGAGTGATCAAGCTCAAAATATAATTGAAACTCGAGAAGGTGACCTCATGGTAACGGGGTTCTTTGACGTTTCCGCAAGTGGGGGCCAAGGGAATGATGACAGAGAAAATGCCGGAACACTTCATGGCGTTGGTGAATACTGGGGGATCAAACTCGATGCAGATGGGCAATTCTTTTGGAAGCGCTACTTTGGCGGCAGCAATAATGATCGGAGCTATAATGTCATGCAAACCAATGATGGTGGCTTTGTGCTTATTGGCTCTTCTGAAAGTGATGACTTTGACATTACCGACGGCAAAGGCAGTTATGATTATTGGGCTGTAAAACTAAGCGCTGAAGGTGATTTAGAGTGGACCCGGTCATTTGGTGGAAGTGAAATTGATATTGCTTATGATATTGCCACAACGCTCGACGGAAATTTTCTGATCGTCGGAGATGCCCGCAGCAATGATCAAGATGTCAGCACTAACTACGGCAATGCCGATATTTGGCTTGTCGCAATAGATCCGCAGGGTAATTTAATTTGGGAAAAAAGCTTGGGCGGCAGTATGTTTGATTCAGCCAAAGATCTTTTACCCATGAACGACAATCTATATTGTGTAACCGGGTCATCGCGAAGCAATGATGTGGATGTAACGACAAATAATGGTGAAAACGATGCATGGACTGTTGTGGTCGATGCTCAAGGGACGATCATTTTTGAGGGGGCGATTGGAGGCTCTTCCTTAGATTTTTCAGAAGGTGCTGCACAGGGCGTGGACGGTGCTTTACTCATCGTTGGCAATACTGAAAGTAGCGATGGAGACATTATACAGAACCTTGGATACAAAGATATTTTGATTTATAAAATTGACTAGACATTAGACCAATAAATAACAATCTTTCATTGACCCAACTTACCATAACGTTTAACCTAATAATTTTTCAAATCAAGCCATGAATAAAATCGCATCAGAAATCGCTGTTACTTTTCTAGCAACTTCATTTTTATTTTCAGGGTGTAAAGATAATGACGACACGCCACTTGCAGAGGTCAGTCCAAGTTTCAGTTTCACGCATAACTGGGATGGTGTTCCTATCGAAAATGCTGATTATGAAACAACGACCTATATCAATGAACGAGGCGAATCTTTAACTTTATCGAAACTCGTATATCTCATTTCTGATATAACGTTTACCGATGTCCAAGGCAATAGTTTTAGTGCCGGAGATTATAATTTGGTCGATGCTCGAGAAGGCGTTAATTTAAGTTTTACGCCCGATGTGGTAATCGAAGAAGGAACTTATAACGTATCCTTTACTTTTGGGTTTGACGATGAAGATAACGCAGGAGACTATCCTGACCTGAACAGCGCTGATGGGGGTGTATGGATTGTTCCTATGATGATGGGGGGCGGATACCATTACATGAAACTCGAAGGTAAATACCTCAATACACAATCAGTCCCTGAAACAGAGGTCGGATTTGCTTACCACGCTATTCGTGCAAACGATAACAGCACCAGTCCCATCACGCTTCAAGACACCTCTTTTACGGTAGATTTAGGGGATGTAGTTATCGGGGAAGGGAGCAATATTGAAGTACAGATGAATGTCGCTGAATGGTTCAAGAATCCTCATACCTGGAATCTTTATGAACTTTACAGTATGCTTATGCCTAATTTCAACGCTCAAATCCTGATGAGTGAAAACGGTGCTAATGGCGTATTTCGTAAAGGAAATTAATTTCTAGGCGCCCGAAAAAATAAATGAATTATGCTTAAAAATGGAGTTTACGGAATATTGATCTTGGTAGCCACCGCCTGTATAGGTGATGATGGTTCACAGTATATGGCGACTCCTGCCGAGCTCGATATTCCTCCATTTTTTGAAAGTTCTATACTTCCCCCAGAAATCCCAAGGGATAATCCACTGACGGTAGAGGGTATTGCCTTAGGTAAAGCCTTGTTTTACGATCCTATTCTTTCGGCGAACAATACGCAATCCTGTGCAAGTTGCCACCTGCAAAGCGGGGGCTTTACTGATCCCAACCAATTTAGCGTTGGGATTGACGGATCTATAGGGTTCCGAAATTCCATGCCCCTGTTTAACCTAGCTTGGAATCGACGAGGCCCATTCAATTGGGGCGGCAGTGCCGCAACTTTGGAGGACCAAATTTTTGAGCCGGTCACAAACCCCATAGAAATGGCCAACACCTGGCCTAATGCCGTCGCGGCTCTTCAGAATTCTGGGACCTACCCAGAACTTTTTGATGCGGCCTTTGGCAGTACTGCTATTGATTCGGTCAAAGTATCAAAAGCCATTGCCCAGTTTGTACGCACCTTAATCAGCGGCAATTCAAAATTTGATCGCTATTTGAATGGTCAAGAAGATTTAACCGCAGCTGAAGAGCGCGGGATGAATATATTTCTAGACGAAACCCGCGGGGATTGTTTTCATTGTCATGGGAACCCCATGAACCCCCTTTGGACCGATAATCGATTTCACAATAACGGACTGGACGCCTTCTTTACCGATCGTGGCCTAGGTGCCGTGACCGGAGACCCGCGCGATGATGGTTTATTCAGAACCCCCTCGTTGAGAAATTTGGCCTTTACCGCACCCTATATGCACGATGGGCGTTTCAATACTATTGATGAAGTGATTGATCACTACAGCGAAGGACTCGTGTATTCTGAAACGGTTTCTCCCCTTTTGAAAAAAATATCAGAAGGCGGGGTTCGCCTAACCCCAGAAGAGAAGTCTGACCTCAAAGCCTTTTTGTTAAGTCTTTCGGATCCATCATTTACTACAGATTCAGAATATCAACCCGATTAAAATCCCTTCGGGCATCTGGGTTTAACCCCTCTGCTTTATTGACCTTCATAACATCGAAAGCCTCTATGGTAGGATAATTTTAAATTGTCTTTCATCTATGGCCATACAATCGATTTGCGCTATATTTGCGGTAATTTAGAATAAATCTATATTGATGATCAAAGTCAGTGAACACGCTAAATCACAAATAGCCCAGCTCATGAAGAGCGACGGTTTTGACCCAAACAATGACTATGTGCGCGTTGGGGTTAAGAGTGGTGGATGCTCGGGCTTGTCATATGATTTAAAATTCGACAAAAATGCTCAAGAGCAAGACCAAATTTTTGAAGACAATGGTGTTCGAATCGTTGTGGACAAAAAAAGTTTTTTATATCTGGTCGGAACGACCCTTGAGTACAGTGGTGGACTAAACGGGAAGGGTTTTGTATTTAACAATCCTAATGCCAGCAGAACATGCGGCTGCGGGGAAAGTTTCGCCCTGTAAGGACCAAAAAATGCTATGGGAAAGTTTACAGAAGACGATTTAAAAAAAGAACTCGAAACCAAAGAGTACGAGTACGGTTTCTATACGGATATTGAATCCGATACATTTCCGGTAGGCCTCAACGAGGATATCGTTCGGGCCATTTCTCAAAAAAAGGAAGAGCCTGAATGGATGACCCAGTGGCGTCTAGATGCTTACAGAATTTGGGAAGAAATGACCGAGCCCGAGTGGGCTAATGTCACCTACAAAAAGCCGGACTTTCAGAATATATCTTATTATTCAGCCCCTTCTAAAAAGGCTAAGTACAACAGTATAGACGAAGTCGATCCCGAACTGCTCGAAACCTTTAATAAACTGGGGATTTCACTTGATGAACAAAAGAAACTCGCAGGGGTTGCCGTGGATATCGTGATGGACTCTGTTTCAGTAGCGACAACATTCAAGGAAACCTTAGCCGAAAAAGGCATTATCTTTTGTTCCATCTCTGAGGCCATTAGAGAGTACCCAGATCTAGTAAAACAGTACATTGGCAGTGTTGTTCCCCAAAAAGACAATTACTATGCGGCCTTGAATAGCGCTGTATTTAGTGATGGATCATTTTGCTATATCCCAAAAGGGGTTCGCTGTCCTATGGAGCTTTCCACGTACTTTAGAATCAATCAGGCCGGTACAGGACAGTTTGAACGCACTTTAGTGATCGCAGACAAAGACAGTTATGTAAGTTATCTGGAAGGGTGTACCGCGCCCACGCGTGATGAAAATCAATTACACGCCGCCGTTGTGGAGCTGATTGCTTTAGATGGTGCAGAAATTAAATACTCTACCGTTCAAAACTGGTTTCCAGGGGATAAAAACGGTAAAGGCGGGGTTTACAACTTTGTTACTAAGCGTGGAATCTGTGAGACAGGCGCCAAAATTTCTTGGACTCAGGTAGAAACAGGTAGCGCAGTGACTTGGAAATATCCCAGTTGTATTTTAAAAGGAGACAACTCAATTGGAGAGTTCTATTCTATCGCGGTAACCAATAATCACCAACAAGCCGACACGGGAACGAAGATGGTTCATTTGGGTAAAAATACCCGCAGCACAATCATCTCAAAAGGAATCTCTGCCGGGAAGTCTCAAAATAGCTATCGAGGATTGGTCAAGATTAGTCCACGCGCAACCAATGCCCGTAATTTTTCACAATGCGACTCACTGCTTATGGGCAACCTCTGCGGGGCGCATACCTTTCCTTACATTGAGGTAAACAATAAAACAGCCCAAGTTGAGCACGAAGCCACAACCAGTAAAATTGGGGAGGATCAAATCTTTTACTGTAACCAACGTGGGATCGACACCGAAAAAGCCATAGCACTTATTGTCAATGGCTTTAGCAAGGAAGTTCTCAATAAACTCCCCATGGAATTTGCAGTCGAAGCCCAAAAGCTTTTAGAAATAAGCCTTGAAGGCTCCGTCGGATAAATAAAGACTATAAATCATTTTCTTATGAACACAAAAATCGCTTTAGGAATCGCGCTTTGCGCCACTATTTTAGCCACAAGTTGTCAGGATAAATCTTCAAAAAAAGTTAAGCAAGAAGGTGCGGTCACCGAAAATGTAGGTGCCAACATCGCTGGTGAATACTATTATTCTCCCGAAGGTGCTGTGTTAAAAGGCGCTTCCTTTATTTATGCCGTCACCATGGACGATATGGCAAAAGAATTGGGTGATCAGGTTGCCGAGGTAAAAAACGACGTCTACGACATGGTACCCGTAATGGTGCGTGGCATCGTTTCCCGTAATCCAGCGCTTGATGAAGGTCAAGAGGTATGGGAACAAATCATAACCATAAAAGAAATCGTAAGTGTAGGGGATCAACCTGCGAAAGTGGATATAAAAATTCAAGATCAAAAAAAGACTGATGTTAGCAATTAATAACCTCCACGCGGGCGTGGAAGAAAAAGATATATTGAAAGGCATTAACCTCGAGGTTAATCCAGGTGAGATTCATGCAATTATGGGCCCAAATGGTGCTGGAAAAAGCACCTTTGCCTCAATTATTGCGGGTAAGGAAGACTTTGAAGTTTCTCAAGGGCAGATTTTGCTTGAAGGAGAGGATCTTGCGGACTTAGCGCCAGAGGAGCGTGCCCATAAAGGGGTGTTTTTATCTTTCCAGTATCCGGTTGAAATTCCTGGAGTTACGGTGACCAATTTTATCAAAACGGCCATCAACGAGACGCGCAAAGCCCAAGGGTTAGAAGATATGCCTGCCGGTGAAATGCTGAAAAAAATCAAAGAAGTTGCTGAACTTTTAGACATCGACCGAAAATTCTTGTCGCGTTCCTTAAACGAAGGGTTTTCTGGAGGGGAAAAGAAACGTAATGAGATTTTTCAAATGGCCATGCTCGATCCAAAATTGGCCATATTGGATGAAACAGATTCAGGGCTGGATATTGACGCCCTGAAAATTGTAGCCAATGGGGTCAACAAATTGCGCAACAAAGACAATGCGGTAATTGTGATCACGCACTATCAGCGACTTTTAGATTATATCATTCCTGATTTTGTTCATGTCCTTATGGATGGAAAAATCGTGAAATCGGGCACTAAAGAACTGGCCCTAGAGCTGGAGTCAAAAGGTTACGATTGGATTAAAGAAGAACTCAACTAAACTTATGGAACTTAAAGACAAGTTTATTTCCTCCTTCTTAGCTGTAGATGATTTTATCGACAGCCATGGACCGATTTACGATATTCGCAACGCGGCCATTAAATCTTTTGAAGAAAAAGGGTTTCCTACCAAAAAGTCTGAAGCCTGGAAATACACCTCACTGAAAAGCCTTTTAAAAAACGAACTCAGCATATTCCCAAAGCAGGAAAATGCTGTAGAACTTAAGGATGTTCGCAAGTATTTTTTGCATGATATTGACACCTTTAAAGTTGTTTTTGTCGATGGGAAGTACAGCTCTTTTTTATCGCAAACCACTCATGACGGTGTAGACATCTGTTTGCTTTCAGCAGCTCTAAGTAAAGATAAGTACCTTCCTATTATTGAAAATTACTTTAACAAGGTTGCTCCCAATGACGGAATGAGTAGCCTCAATACGGCTTTTGCCCGTGAAGGGGCTTATTTGTACATCCCAAAACATAAAGAAGTTGAAAAACCCGTTGAAATCATAAACTTTTATACGTGGGGCGAAACGGACTTAATGTTACAACCAAGAAACTTAATCGTGGTTGAGGAAAATGCGCATGTCCAGATTATTGAGCGTCATCAATCCCTATCGTCTAATGCTGTTTTGACGAACTCGGTGACAGAGATTTTCGTTGGTGCGCGTGCACATGTGGATTATTACAAAATCCAGAACGATCAAAAGGAAGCCTCATTAATTGACAATACTTATATCAAGCAAGAGCGTGACTCTATAGCTTCGGTGCACACCTTTTCTTTTGGGGGTAAATTGACAAGAAATAATTTGAATTTTTATCAGCACGGAGAACATGCTTCATCGGTAATGAACGGCATTACACTAATTGAGGACACCCAACATGTAGACCATAACACACTGGTCCATCATATCGCTCCGAACTGTACCAGCCACCAGGACTATAAGGGGGTATTTGACGATCGCGCTGTTGGGGTGTTTAACGGTAAAATTTTTGTTGAAAAAGAAGCACAAAAGCTAGATGCTTTTCAGCAAAACAACAATATTTTAATCAGTGATAAGGCTACCATTAACTCCAAACCTCAGCTCGAAATTTTTGCGGATGATGTAAAATGTTCTCATGGGTGTACCATCGGTCAACTCGATCAGGACGCTTTGTTCTACATGCGTGCGCGCGGAATCGCTGAAAAAGAGGCTAAAGCTCTTTTGATGTATGCCTTTGCCAACAATGTTTTAGAAAGCGTACGCATTCCTGAACTCAAAAAGAGAATTAATAAACTAATTGCACTCAAAATGAATGTGCAAATTGGTTTTGACCTTTAATCGCTGTGGGCTTCGCAATTGACAAAATAAGAGCCGATTTCCCCATCTTGCTCCGACAAGTGCACAATAAGCCTTTGATTTATTTTGACAATGCGGCCACGAGCCAAAAACCCCAGCAAGTAATCGATGCCTTGGTGCATTATTATACTTATCAGAATGCCAATATTCACCGTGGGGTCCATGCGCTTTCTCAAGAGGCGACCGACGCATATGAGCAGGCACGGGATTTGGTAAAAACCTTTTTCAATGCCCGCTTTCGCGAAGAAATTATTTTTACGGCAGGCACCACACATAGTATAAATATCGTGGCCCATGGTTTTCGAAGTTCACTTAATCCAGAGGACGAAATTATTGTGGGTCAAGCGGAACACCATTCAAATATTGTTCCTTGGCAAATGGCTTGTGCCCTTACCGGGGCCGTATTGAAAGTTTTACCCATAGATGAGCATGGGCAGTTAGAACTCGAGACGCTTAAAAGTTTGCTGGGTCCAAAGACCAAATTAGTGGTTGTAAATCACGTGTCTAACGCATTAGGAACCATTAATCCCATTGAAACCATTATCCAAATGGCTCATGGTCAAGGGGCCCAAGTTCTGGTTGATGGCGCCCAGGCTAGCAGTCATATTGGGGTTGATGTACAGGCGCTGAATGTCGATTATTACGTAACCTCGGCCCATAAAATGTGCGGCCCAACTGGTATCGGTATGCTTTATGGTAAAAAAGAGCTGCTCGAGGCACTGCCCCCTTATCAAGGTGGTGGTGAAATGATCAAAGAAGTCTACTTTGAAGGCACAACTTATGCTGGACTCCCTCATAAATTTGAAGCGGGGACGCCAAATATTGCTGGTGGCATTGGTTTTGGAGCTGCTATTGAATACCTCAATGCAATTGGTCTTGAGGAAATTGCCGCATACGAGCACGAACTTTTAATACACGCTACACAGGGCTTAAAGCAAATTGAAGGGCTCGAAATTTACGGGGACATCCCAGAAAAAACAGCGGTCGTTTCATTCAATATTGGCCAGTTACACCCTTATGATGTGGGCACCTTACTCGATCAGATGGGCATTGCCGTGCGCACAGGGCAACATTGTGCTCAACCTGTAATGGATTTTTATGGCATTCCGGGAACGGTGCGGGCGTCGTTTGCATTTTACAATACAAAAGAAGAAATTGATGTCATGATCAAGGGGGTGCAGAGGGCTGTTAATATGCTTCAATAATTTTAAAAATATGCGTGGACTTTATTTTACAACTCGACTCAAATCCCTCAACACCATCTTATTTGGGTCCTTTATTATTTTAGGACTTATGGGAAGTTGTGGGGGTTCTAAAACAATTAAAGAATCACAAAGCACACAGCCGTCAGGTCTTTATCAAGTGATAGAAATAGAAGGTATGTCTATTTCAGAAACACAACCGACCCTGAATTTTGATTTAGAACAAAATCGTCTTACTGGAAGTGTAGGCTGCAATCAGTTTGGCGGCAGCTTGATCATAAGTCAAGAAAAAATCTCTGTGGACTCGCTGATGACCACCAAAATGTACTGTAGTGATGCCGTTATGGCCATTGAATACAAATTTTTACGACATATTGGGCGCCCGATGCAATGGACTCAAAATGGCAATACTTTATCTTTGTCTGCTGATGACATCCCCAATGTGATGATCGCTGTAAAAACCAAGGATCAATGATTACAGAAGCACAACAAGAAATAATTGAAGAGTTTGCCCTGTTTGACGACTGGATGGATAAGTATGATCATCTTATCGGTCTGGGAAAAACACTGCCCCTAATAGACCCCGAATTCAAAACAGACCAACATATTATTAAGGGCTGTCAAAGTAAAGTTTGGCTTAGAGCAGAACAACAAGACGATCGGGTTTATTTTTCGGCCGATAGTGATGCCATTATAACCAAAGGTATTGTCAGCGTTCTGATTCGCGCATTTTCAGGATTATCAGCCCAAGATATTGTGAACGCTCCGACTGATTTTATTAAAGAAATCGGCCTGAACGACCACCTTTCTCCCACTCGAGCTAATGGACTGGTTTCGATGATTAAACAAATGAAGCTATACGCAACGGCATTCGCCGCTCAAAACAAAGCATAAACTATGAGCCAAGAAGTATTGAATACCGAAGAATTAGGCGAGAAAATTGTCAAAGTCCTTAAGACCATTTTTGATCCAGAGATTCCTGTAGATATTTATGAATTGGGCCTTATTTATGACGTCATGGTCAATGAGGATGCGGAGGTCAAGATTCTTATGACCCTTACCACCCCAAACTGCCCTGTGGCAGAAACACTTCCTCTTGAAGTCGAAGAGAAAATAAAAAGTATTGCTCTGGTTAAAGATGCCGAGGTAGAAATCACTTTTGACCCACCTTGGAGTCAAGAACTCATGAGTGAAGAAGCCAAATTAGCTCTGGGTATGTTATGAGTCAGGAGTCCGTCGTCAATCGTGTCGCCAAAAGTGCACTCTTGAATATAGACTTGGCGGAACACCCGCCAAAATGGCCCGTGAAAGAATTGGATCTTTCTAACTTTCTCGAACAGGGATTGATCTTACGGGAAAAGGAATTTCGCGCACAACTCTCTCGTTTAGACAACACCCCATTCAATAAAGCATACGTCCGTGTTTTTTGCAGTACTGACGCCATTATTCCTGCATGGGCCTATCAACTCGTCGCTACAACACTTTCCGCCGGCGCTAATAAGGTTTTGGTTTGCGATAAGAGGTCTTTTAACTTGATTCTTTGGATTGATCATATAGCGGAAATGGACTTAAGTCCTTATCAAAATGGACTGGTTTTACTCAAAGGTTGCTCCGATGAAAAAATTCCAGAGTCTGCCTATGCATTTTTGGCCCAAAGACTCACCCCTATTGTAAAAAAATTAATGTTCGGCGAGGCCTGTTCCTTTGTACCTTTATATAAAAACTAACCAAAATGACTTTTATTTATTCAACCAAAGCCCCTTTTGGTCAACTTTTGCGTTTTTTCAGTTTAAAGACGGGCCTGATTTTCCTGCTCATGAACTCAGTAGTCCCCTCAGTGTGGGGGCAGGAAACCCAAGAAAAAGTAGAAACAGTATGGAAAGAAAGCGCATTAACTACCTTTCTATTTAATCAAGCTGCATTCAACAAAGAATGGCAAGGTGGAGGGATCAGTAATGTCTCGGGAAATGTCAACCTCACTTACAACCTAAACTACAATAAAAATGGGGTCAATTGGGACACTAAAGTGACGGCTGAGTACGGAGCCACCAAAATTCAGGCCCAAGATAATTTACAGAAAACAAATGACCGTGTTGAAGTCATCTCAGTCGTTGGTAAAAAAATCAAGAATAGTAGGTGGTTTTATTCGGGGCTATTTAATTTCAAAACCCAATTTGACTCTGGGTTTGAGGCCAGTGAACGCACTGAAATTGTCAATGGTGTTTCTGTAAAAATAAGTAGCGATGTGCGCAACTCTAAATTCTTTTCTCCTGCCTATTTCTTGCTAGGTCCCGGGCTTTTATGGAAAAAAGACGAAGATTTAAAGCTGAATATTGCTCCATCAACAGGGCGTTTAATCGTCGTTTCGAGTCAGTTCACAAACCCAGATGACCCAAGAAATAGACTCGACAATAGTGGTAAATATTTTGGAGTTGTTTCCGGAGAAACGACTCGTTCTGAACTTGGTATGGCCCTAAATGGCTATGCAAAAATTGAATTACTGCCTAATGTTGAACTTGAAAATATTTTAGGCCTTTATTCAAACTATTTGGACAAACCTAAAAATGTGGATATTGACTATACGGCTAATTTAAGCATGCGCGTAAATAACCTAATCACCACAAATGTTGCATTTCAGGCCATTTATGATGACAATGCCGTTCAAGGCTTTCAAATTCGTCAGGCTTTAGGTATTGGGATTACTTATAAACTCAAATAAGGGCCGCACAAAACCACGCAAGGATTTATCGAAACAAATGGCTAAACACTACTCGTTGAATTCTTCAGGGTAAAGAAAGTTATTATAGGGGAATCGAGTAATGTGAATCTCACGCACCTTATCATAGACGACTTTTCGAAACTCAGCGAGATTGTCTTTTTCCAAAGCTGAAATAAAAATCGCGTCGCCGTTAGTTCTTGCCATCCACGTATTCTTCCACTCCTCTATACTGTTGTGTTGCGCTGTTTTTTCTTGAGTTAAATCCTCTGGGTCCCATGGTTCAGGGGTATAGACATCAATCTTATTAAATACCATTAGGGTTGGTTTATCCTTGCTGTCGATTTCATCTAAAATCTGATTGACAGAGTTTACGTGGTCTTCAAAAGAAGGATGGGCAATATCCACAACATGCAAGAGCAGATCGGCTTCACGAACTTCATCCAAAGTGCTTTTAAAGGACTCGATGAGCTGGGTGGGTAATTTGCGAATAAATCCAACGGTATCGCTCAATAAAAAGGGCAAATTTCCAATCACAACCTTTCGAACTGTAGTGTCAAGAGTCGCGAATAATTTGTTTTCGGCAAAAACGTCACTCTTGCTGATGACATTCATCAAAGTCGATTTCCCTACATTGGTATAGCCCACCAAAGCTACACGGACCAAAGCCCCGCGATTGCTCCTTTGAACCCCCATCTGCCGATCAATCGATTTTATTTTCTTCTTTAACAGCGCTATTCGGTCACGAACGATTCGTCGGTCTGTTTCAATCTCTGTTTCACCGGGACCCCGCATACCAATACCTCCTCTTTGGCGCTCCAAGTGCGTCCACATCCCGGCCAATCGAGGCAACAAATATTCATACTGGGCTAATTCGACTTGGGTTCTCGCATACGAGGTTGTCGCCCGTTGAGCAAAAATATCCAATATAAGATTGGTCCGGTCAATAATTTTAACTTGAAGAATCTTTTCAATGTTCTTTTGCTGTGCCGGGCTCAACTCATCATCAAAAATTGCTGTAGTTACCTCATTTTCATCAATATAAATTTTGACTTCTTCCATCTTCCCCGTACCAATAAAAGTCTTTGGATTGGGAACTTCCAGTTTTTGAGTAAACCTGCGCGCCACTTCGCCTCCAGCAGTGTAGGCCAAAAAGGCCAATTCATCCAAATACTCGGCTGATTTTACCTCGTCTTGATCTTTGGTAATTAGCCCGACCAATATGACTTTTTCGTATTGTATTTCTTGTTTTTCCAGCATAACTCTAAAAGCTGCTCAAAGGTACGAAACAAAAGAGCAGTTCAAATCTTAAATATTTTAGCAAAAATGCCTACTTTAGTCTCAATAACTACCAATCATATTCACAATGAATACATCTTCATCTCTTCGTTGGAAGAAATCCCTAATGGCATTAGCCTTAATTTGGTCAGCGAGCTTATTTACCCAGGCCCAAAATGTGGATTGCTCTGCAGGTCCAGTGAATACGACCTATTGCTATGGAAACAATGACAATACTCAATTTGCATTTCAAAGCAATACAGGTTTACCGCTGATTATCTATTTTAATGCCGGTCAAGTTGAATCAAGTTTTGACGAAGTCATTATTTTAGACTCTGATGGCGTCACAGACTTAAACGCCGCAACGCCTTATGGAAACGGCGGTGATCTCACCGGACTTACCTATACTTCCTCCGGGGATAACCTGACCGTAATCATTCAATCAGATGGTAGTTTTAGCTGCCAAAGTAGTGGCTATACCCCTTGGGATTTTGATGTATACTGTAGTACTTGTACCAATCCTACCATATTGTTTGATACTGTAGGGGATTGTGAAACAAACAACCAGTTTTTTGTTTCTGCCGACTTTACTGATTTAGGAACGGGGTTGTCCTATTTAGTCACGGACAACCAAGGAAGCCCTGGGCAAACAATAACGGCATTAGGTACCTACTTGTTTGGTCCCTATGCGTCTTTGACTAATGTTACTTTAACGGTCGCTAACGACAGTGACCCTAACTGTATTTTAGAAAGTCCTTCATTGACTTTTTTCTGTATTGATGAGGGAACATGTTCGCTTCTCTATGCAGGAGAGGATGTCTCTACAGAGTGTTCTGGTCCCTGTGTTGATTTAGAGGCTGAATTATTGGCAGTCCCAGGCCGCGGAACAACTTCTTATCAAATCCAAGGACCATTTTGTGACCTACCACCACTTACTGGGGGTACTCCTACTAACCTCCTCATTGATGATCGTTGGAGTCAAGTCATTCCTATGGGCTTTGACTTTGAATATTTTGGCAATACGTACAACTCTCTAGTAATGGGGGCCAATGGTCAAATTAGTTTTGACCTATCACTTGCCGACCAATATAACGGATGGTCTATGGACCCTGCAGATCAAATTCCCAATAACGAACCAAACTTTCCACGTAACACCATATACGGAGCGTTTCATGATCTCAATCCTGCGATTGATCCCGATCCATCGCGAATGAATTATTACGTAACCGGAGATGCGCCTTACCGAATTTTCGTGATGAACGTGTTCGAAATGCCTCATTTCGGCAGCAGTTGTACAGGATTTTTTACGACCCAACAAATTTTATTATACGAATCACTTAATGTGATCGACGTAAACCTCATTGACAAGCCAGCATGTCCTGATTGGAATGATGGGCTTGCAGCCGTAGGGCTTGTTGGTAATAACTTTAATGAATACAGTGTGCCCCTAACACGCAACACTGGTTTCTGGGAAGCGACAAATGAAACTTGGAGATTTGTTCCGGATGGCGCGCCAAGCACAAGCTTTAGTTTTGAGTGGCGCGATGATACAGGTGCGGTTATTGGCACGGACCTAGCCATTACGGTATGTCCTCAGGTAGAAACAACTTACACCGCGGTTTCGATCTTTGAAACCCCTGGCGGGACAACAGAAACCATCACAGATGATGTGGTAGTAACACCTTCCTCAAACGCCGGGTTTACCGCAGATCTCGGTCCAGACCAAGTGGTTTGTGATACCCCTTCCGTGACACTTTTTGCGGAACTCGATGGAATTTCTGCCGGTGAAGTAACTTTCCTTTGGAATACGGGAGCAACCACTCAAAATTTAGCGGTGACCACCTCTGGTGTTTACACGGTTGAAATTGAAGGAAATGGTTGTACGGTTATCGAAAGTGTGGAAGTTGTGTTTTTAACTAGCCCTTGTACCATTGAGCCACAGTGCGAGGACATCGATTTTCAAGAAACCTTTGGTACGGGCACTGGATTATCCTGTAATTTAAACGGAGCAACCACTACCTATACCTGTTATACCGGGGGCCAAATAGAAGACGGAGAATACGCCGTTAGCAATAACTCAGCAGGCTTCAACTCTGGCTGGCATTCCAGTATGGAGGACCATACAGAAGGAGATACAAACGGACGTATGTTATTTGTCAATGCGGACATTCCTGTAGGCGAATTTTACAGACGTACTATTTCCTTAAATCCGACTACAGATTATTCCTTCAGTGCATGGATTACAACAGTTTATGATACGGACAGTGGTATTTGTGGCGGGACTAGTGTGCCATCGAATGTGCGTTTCCGCATCGAAGATATGATGGGCAATATTTTAGAAGAAACCGTAACTGGAGACATTCCTAACGGCCCAGATCCTGATTGGCAAGAGTTCTTTATTTCATTTAATACAGGAGCCAATAGCGATATTCAACTTGTATTGATTAATAACGCTCCAGGTGGATGTGGTAATGACCTCGCGATCGACGACATCACCCTATCTTACCTGAACAGTACTCCAGAGATTGTTACCCCTGCAGACCTTGGAACTTGTGACACCACTGGAAGTGGCCAAGGCGTATTTGATCTGACCTCAGTTATTCCAGAGGTGTTAAATGGTCAATCTCCAAACAACTTTAACATCAGTTTCCACCTCAGTCAGTTAGAGGCAGAAGTAAATTTAAATACTATTGCTTTTCCAACGGCATATACCAATACTTCAAACCCAGAAACTGTATTTGTTCGTGTAGAAAAGGCTTTAGAGCCACTGTGTTTTGCCGTTGTCGATTTTGATTTAGTCGTTAATCCGGCAGTTAATTTTGATATTAGTATTCCGTCTGTCGTGAGTGTTTGTGAAGGAGACCCCTTCCCAGAATTAGACGCTACCCCTCAAAATCCGAATATTGATTTAAATTTTGTATCCTATACTTGGGCGGATGCTCAGGGCAACGTAGTGAGCACAAACCCTATGTATACCCCTATGGCCGCTGGAGGATATTCAGTAACCGTTGCCCTAGAGCCTTGTGATGCCACCACGATTGGTTTTGTCGCTGTGCGCTATGAGCAACCCATGTTCGACTTAGGGGGAGACACCTGTGCCGGACCAGATACTATTTTGGATGCCACCCCAGATAATTACGCTATAGACGATATAAGCTTTGTTTGGCTGCTCGACGGCGAGCAAATCGCGGGAGCAGACCAGGCTACGTTCAATCCAACAACCGCCGGAACCTATACCGCGATTGTGAGTGTTGGCGATTGTGCGGGAGAGCAAAGTGTTCTTGTTGGGCCTGAGCTAGACTTGGCATTAACTGAAGAATGTCTCCCTGATGCGGGTTCATTAAAACAGACTCTGGTCGCTGCTACAAACAGTAATGTTGGCAGTTTCCAATGGAGAGAAAATGGCGAAGTTGTGGGTTCAGGAAGCACCTATATCATTGATTGGGGCACACAAACCGGCAGCAATGACCCGCGCACTTTCACCGTTACACTATCAGAAGGTGACTGTAGCAACAGTAAAAGCATTACCGTTACACAGTTTAATTGTGTTATCCCTCAAGGGATTTCTCCAAACGGGGATGACCTAAACGACTGCTTTGATTTAGAATTTATCGTTGATAGATTTGGTGCTTTCAGTGTCGACATCTACAACCGATATGGCACGAATGTATTTAGCCAAGATAATTATATCAACGAATTCTGTGGTGTAGACCAAGATGGAAGTGATCTAATTACTGGAACCTATTACTATGTGATCAAATTTACCGAACCGAATGACGAATACGGAGAAGTGGTCACCGGCTGGGTTTATGTAAATCAAACCGCCAACTAATTAAACTCAATCAGAAATAACTACCAAGCATAATGAAAAAATTAGCCATCGCAATACTCCTGATCAGCCTGACCGCCTCGGCCCAGCAAGATCCGCAGTACACCCAATACATGTATAACATGAACGTGGTGAATCCGGCCTACGCAGGATTAAAAGAATCCTTGTCGGTTACGACTCTATTTCGCCAACAATGGTCTGGTCTCGAGGGAGCCCCTACAACCTTTACCCTTTCTGGACATTCCCCAGTGAATGATAAAGTTGGTTTAGGTCTCTCCGCAATTAAGGATGAATTAGGACCTGTAAAAGAGACCAATGTATTTATCGATTTCTCGTACACCCTCCAAATGGGTGAGCGCTTGAAATTGGCCCTAGGACTAAAGGCTGGAGCGACTTTCCATGATGTGGGCCTCACCAGTCTTGAAATTCAAGACCCGAATGATCCATTTTTTGCGGTAGACATTAACAATACCTATCCCAATGTCGGGGCTGGAGCGTTTCTTTACAGCGACAACTACTACTTTGGCCTGTCGGTCCCAAATATGCTCAACAGCGTGCATCTTGATGAAAATGGACTGCAATACGGTAGCGAAGTCAATCACTACTTTGTAACCGCGGGTTATGTATTTCAGGTCAACGATAATATTAAGTTGAAACCTTCTACGATGATAAAATCCGCATTTGGGGCACCAACCTCAATTGATTTGAACCTCAACGCCTTATTCCTTGAGAAGTTTGAAATCGGAACATCTTACAGAACGGAAGATTCATTTAGCGGACTCTTAGGCTTTCAAGTGGCGCCATTTTTGCGCATCGGATATGCTTACGATCACGTGATGAGTGAACTCAGTGCTGTCGCTTCAGCCTCACACGAAGTGGTCATTACTTTTGACCTGATCTCTAATCCAAAAACACTGCGTTCTCCGCGCTACTTCTAATGCTAAATTTTAATTCCATTAAAATGAAAAATATAATCACTCTACTCCTTTGTTTGACCTTTGTTATCGGGTCAGCACAAGATAAAGACACAAAAAAGGCGGATGAACTTTATGAGCGTATGGCTTATGCTGATGCTGCAGATGCCTATCTGAAATTGCTTAAACGCGGCAAAGGAAGTCGTTATGTTTTTGAACAACTCGGCTATTGTTATTATCAAATTAATGATTTGAAGGGGGCAGCAACTTATTTTAAACGCGTTGTTAAAGGCCGAAAAGTAAACCCTGAGGTGTTCTATACTTACGCTCAAGTCCTTAAAGCGAGTGGAAAACTCAGTGAGCACGATATGTATATGAATAAATTTGCCGCTGAAAAACCAGAGGATTCAAGGGCAAAATCCTTTTTAGAAAATCCAATGGCCATCGCTGAGATGCTCGAAGCCTTTCCCGCTTTTGACGCTAAGAATATGAGCGACATCAACACCGAATACTCTGAATTTGGAGGGACTTTGGCTGGAAAAGATTTTTATTTTACCTCATCGCGTAACACGACACGAAAAAAATATCATTGGGATGATCAGCCTTTCTTGGATGTTTACAAAGCAGAAGTGGTGGGCAATACCATTAAAAACGCCAAAATTTTAGAAGGTGATGTTAATACCAATACCACGAAGGTGGTGTGTCTCTCTCGGCAGATGGTAAGCGTTTGTATTTTGATCGTAATGATTATTTAGACGGTAAGTATGTCAAAGATGAAAATGGGGTAAATCAAATCAATTTGTATTATTCAGAACTTGTCGATGGGGGTTGGAAAGGAGTTTATCCAGTGTCCTTTAATAATTCCGAATACTCTGTAGGACATCCTGCACTGAGTCCGGATGGTAAAACGCTTTATTTTGTAAGTGATATGCCGGGCGGTTTTGGCGCTTCAGACTTGTATAAAGTATCCATTAACGAAGATGGGAGTTTTGGCACTCCGGAAAACTTAGGCAGTGGGATCAATACAGTGGGCAAAGAATTATTCCCTTCATTAGACAGTAACGGAACTCTGTATTTTGCCAGTAACGGGCATATGGGTCTAGGGGGACTTGATGTGTTCAAAGCCGACGCCCAAAATGACGGTTTTAGTCCGGTACAAAACTTAGGTAATGGTGCAAACAGTACTGCTGATGATTTTGCCTTCATTTATAATCCGGAAACTAAATCAGGTTTTGTGTCCTCAAACCGGGAAGGAGGAAAAGGAATGGACGACATTTACCAAGTAACGCCAAAAGTACCGCCTTGTGACGTAATCATTGATTTATTGGTCGTCAATGCATATACCGACGAACCTCTATTTGGGGCACGTGTAAGTTTAGGAGATAGCAACTCTGAGCGCTTGAGCACCATTCAAACGTCAGAATCAGGGACAGGCCAACTTATGGCAGCTTGTAATACGCCACTAACCGTTTCTGCGCAATACGCTGGATTTGAGCCGACCACTATCGATGTACCTGCAAGTGGCAACGGAAGTATGAAAAAGACCTTGAAACTAAAGCCTGTTGAGGCCATAATTGTTGACGATAAAATCGAGCTTGAAACTATTTTGTTCGATTACAACAAAAGCGATATCAAACCTCAAGCGGCCTTTGAACTAGATCGCTTGGTCGAAATCATGAACAAATACCCTAAACTCGTGGTGCGCGTAGAAAGTCACTCAGATACCCAAGGAGATGCGGATTATAACCGAGCTCTTTCAGATCGTCGTGCAAAAGCGACCGTTCAATACGTAATTGACCAAGGCATCGATGCGTCTCGTATCAGTGGTCAAGGCTTTGGTGAAGATAAACCTGTGGTGGATTGCGGCGATAACTGTACTGAGGAAGATCACGAGAAAAACCGTCGATCTGAGTTCATCATAGTGAACGAATAATAGAGATCAAACAAAGGGATACTTAAAAATAAATATCCTTCTAAAACTAAGGGCGGCCCGCAGGGCCGCCCTTAGTTTTTTCTCAAAAATTTAACGCTGTCAGCCTAAAGGCCAATGGGATTGATTTTTATACCTTTGCGCACGTCAATCAGAGCCTTTGGAAAAACTCTTTAGCATAGGATTTTGGAGCGCGGTCGCCCGGTTTATCTTGCGTAATCGTATAGGGATACTTTCGGCCATAGTTCTAGTGACCATTTTCATGGCCTCACAGTGGCAACACATGCGCTTTACCTACACCGAAGCCAATTTATTACCCGATGATCATCCATACAATCTCGAGTACAATGAGTTCTTGGATATTTTTGGCGAAGAAGGAAACCTTATTGTTTTAGGCGTTAAAGACAGTACACTGTTTACCCCAGAGAACTTTAATGCTTGGATGAAACTTTCTCAAGAACTTCAAGGGTTTGATGAGGTCGAACTAAGCCTCTCTGTTGGGGATTTAAAAAAATTGCAAAAACGAAAAGATGCGCAGGAATTTGAACTCGTCCCATTTATCGACGATACTCTGTTTACCCCAAATACCATAGCGCGCTATAAGCATGAACTTTTCAATAAGTTACCATTCTACGAGGGGCTCATTTACAATCCGGCAAAAAACTCTGTGCGGACGGCCTTATATCTCGACAAAAGTATCGTCAACACTTTTACCCGCAGGGATTTTATTCTCAGTGATTTGATTCCGAAAATCGAGGCCTTTGAAGCGCAAACCAACATCGAGGTACACACCTCGGGAATGCCTTATATCAGAACCCTCAATTCAAAAAATATCGTCGATGAGATCAGTTTGTTTATTGGCGCGGCCATGCTGATTACCTCACTGATCTTTTTCTTTTTCTTCCGCTCATATCGCGCGACTTTTATTTCGCTGGTGACCGTTTTAATCGGGGTAATGTGGTCTTTTGGTTTCTTGGGATTGATGCATTACGAAATCACGGTTTTGACGGCGCTCATACCACCACTAATTATCGTTATCGGAATTCCCAACTGTATCTTTTTGATCAACAAATATCAGCAAGAAATTAAACGGCACGGAAACCAAGCCAAATCCTTACAAAGGGTAATCAGTAAGGTGGGGAACGCTACCCTTATGACCAATCTCACCACAGCTTCTGGCTTTGGCACCTTTATTTTGACCAATAGTAAATTACTCAAAGAATTTGGTATTGTGGCCTCAATAAATATCATTGCCATCTTTTTGTTATCGCTTTTTATCATCCCGATTATTTACAGTTTTATGGCGGTACCAAAGTACAAGCATCTCAAGCACTTGAATAAACGATGGATCAGTCGTTTTGTCAATTGGATGGAGCTTATGGTTCGTGAACACAGAATCGCCATTTATGCCCTATCAGTCATCATGCTCTGCATGAGTATTATCGGTATGTTTCAAATTAAACTCTCAGGAAGTTTAATCGACGATATGCCCAAAAGTATGGGCTTTTACAAAGACATAAAGTTTTTTGAAAAGGAATACGAGGGCATCATGCCCCTTGAGATTTTAGTGGATACCAAACGTAAAAAAGGGGTGATGAATTTAGCGACCCTAAAGCGCATGGAATCCTTGCAACAGGTCATCAACGATATCCCCGAACTCTCACAACCCATTTCGATTGTCAACTTAGTCAAGTATTCCAAACAGGCCTATTACAACAATAATCCGGAATATTTTCAACTGCCCAATAATCAAGAGCGCTCATTTATTCTCTCTTATGCCCAAAGCGGTGCAGAAAACACGAATCTTCTTTCGAGTTACGTGGACACTACCGGACAATATGCTCGAATTACGGCCTTCTTAAAAGACACTAAACTCGAACGATTTGAGCGGATTGAAGAGGATCTGCGGCAGGAAATTACCAAAATATTCCCAGAGGATCGCTACAATATCTCAATCACAGGAAAAGCCTTTATTTTTGAGAAAGGCACTAAATACTTGGTCAACAATTTATTGTTGTCCTTGTCTTTGGCCATTTTTCTGATTGCCTTATTTATGGCCTGGATGTTTCGTAACCTTAAAATGATTCTCATTTCTTTAATCCCAAATATTTTACCCTTGCTCATCACAGCAGGTATTATGGGATTCCTCGGTGTAGATATTAAACCCTCTACCATCTTAGTCTTCAGTATTGCTTTTGGAATTTCAGTAGACGATACGATTCATTTTTTGGCCAAGTACCGTCAAGAACTGATCACCAATGGTTGGAGAATTAAAAAATCTGTGTTCTTGGCCTTAAGAGAAACTGGAGTGAGTATGTTTTACACCTCGATTGTCTTATTTTTCGGGTTTTCAGTATTTACCATCTCCGAATTTGGTGGAACGATTGCCCTCGGGGCCTTGGTTTCCATTACGCTTTTATTTGCCATGCTGGCGAATTTACTTTTACTGCCTTCATTACTGCTTTCACTTGAAAGAAGTATTGCCAACAAGCAAACGCTTCTCAAGCCGGCTTTGGAAATTTTGACCGATACCGACGAAGAAGTAAAGGCCCTGACCCAAGAAGAATTCGAGGACAGACCAAAGAAATAAATTATCTTTACCCCTCTAATGATTAAACCATGCAAGAGCACATAATTTCTCATATTTTGGCCATGGACCCTAGTGTAAACCCCGTAACGGTTTCGGGTTGGGTACGCGCATTTCGTAGCAACAGATTTATACAGCTTAACGATGGGTCTACTTTGCACAACCTACAATGTGTTGTAGATTTTGAATCATTTGACGCAGAGCTTCTCAAGTCCATTACCGTAGGAGCCGCCATTAAAATATCTGGACCGCTCGTCGCCAGTCAAGGCCAAGGCCAAGCGATAGAGATTCAGGTTCAGACCATTGAGATTCTGGGAATTGCAGACCCTGAAGAAGTTAAATTGACCATCCTAAGCCCAAAAAGACATAGCTTGGAAACCTTAAGAGAGCAGGCCCACCTTCGCGTGCGCACCAATACTTTTGGCGCCGTAATGCGCTTGAGGTCCAAGCTCGCTTTTGCGGTACATCAGTATTTTCAAACCAACGGATTCAACTACATGCACACCCCGATCATCACAGGCAGTGACGCTGAGGGCGCTGGTGAAATGTTTCGTGTGAGTAGTTTGTCGGCCGGAAACGCACCAAAAAATGAAGACGGTCAGGTGGACTTCAGCCAAGATTTTTTTGGTAAAGAAACCCACTTAACGGTTAGTGGACAACTCGAAGCCGAGACCTATGCCATGGGGCTGGGCAAAGTCTATACCTTTGGCCCCACCTTTCGCGCTGAAAACTCTAACACCTCACGCCATTTAGCTGAGTTTTGGATGATCGAACCAGAAGTCGCCTTTAATGACCTACACGACAACATGGATTTGGCCGAGGACTTTATAAAATATGTCGTGCGCTACGCCTTAGAGCACTGTAATGATGATCTCGACTTTTTAGAAAAGCGACTTTTAGAAGAAGACAAGGCAAAACCACAGGATCAACGCAGTCCTATGCCTCTAAAAGAAAAATTGAATTTTGTGCTTGAGCATAATTTTATGCGTGTCAGTTATACTGAGGCTATTGATATTTTAAAGAATTCAAAGCCCAACAAAAAGAAAAAGTTTAAATATCCCATCGAAGAATGGGGTGCAGACTTACAAAGCGAACACGAGCGGTACTTAGTTGAAAAGCACTTTGAGTGTCCTGTGATTTTATATGATTATCCTGCAAAAATTAAAGCCTTTTATATGCGCCTTAACGATGACGGCAAAACGGTACGAGCCATGGACGTGTTGTTTCCCGGTATTGGTGAAATCGTAGGAGGATCTCAACGTGAAGAACGCTATGATGTGCTTAAACAAAAAATGCTGGCTATGGACATCGACCCAGAAGAACTCTACTGGTATCTCGATCTTAGAAAATTTGGCAGTTGCGTCCATAGTGGATTTGGACTAGGCTTTGAAAGACTGGTTCAATTTGTTACCGGTATGGGGAATATACGTGATGTCATTCCTTATCCACGCACGCCAGGCAACGCCCATTTTTAGAATTGGCACGGAATTCGCTATAATTTGAGTATTGGCGCAAGCCAACCGTATTTTTGTTAACTTTAGGTAATGCCCTAGCGATATGCTCAAACAGCAATTTCAATTAAAACTCTCACAAAAGCTCTCGCCCCAGCAGATTCAGCTCATGAAGCTGATTCAGCTCCCGACACAAGCTTTTGAGCAGCGCGTTGCCCAAGAACTCGAAGAAAACCCTGCTTTAGAGGGAGGAAAAGAACAGTCTGATTCGGAGGATTATCAAGAAGATGCCTATGACACCTATGACCAGGAGGGTACAGAAATCATAGAGACCGATATCAATGTCGATAATTATCTCAGTGATGATGAGATTCCCAGCTATAAGCTAAGTGCCAATAATTATAGTGCCGATGATCAGGAAAGAGAAACTCCTTATGCCTCTGGTACCTCTTTTTATCAATACCTGACAGAACAACTCAACACTTATCAGCTCTCGGATGAACAAATGGAAATGGCCCTGTTTCTCATTGGATCCTTGGATGATAGTGGTTACCTAAGACGCAGTATTGATGACCTGGTCGATGATCTTGCGTTCACTCAAAACATTTATACCGACCAAAATGCCTTATTAGAGGTTTTACATTTAGTTCAAGATTTAGACCCTGCCGGCGTTGGCGCACGTAATTTACAAGAATGCTTGGCGCTTCAACTCGAGCGTAAAACGGCTTCTTCTGCAGCCCAAAAAGCCCTTGTGATGGTTCAAGAGCACTTCGATGCCTTTTCAAAAAAACATTACGACAAACTTATTCAAAGACTGGGTTGGGATGAAGAAGAGCTTAAAAGTGCCATTCACGAAATTGAAATACTCAACCCCAAACCTGGCAGTACCTATTCCGGACAAAATCGCCTGATCGAAACTGTGGTCCCTGACTTTTCCATCCGAATAGAAGAGGGTAGTTTAGCCCTCACGTTAAACCGACGCAATGCCCCCGAATTACACGTTTCGCGCAGTTATTCGGAAATGCTAAAAGGTTACAAAGAAGCGGTCCAGCATTCCAAAGCACAAAAGGATGCGGTCATGTTTATCAAACAAAAACTTGATGCAGCGCAGTGGTTTATCGATGCGATTAAACAAAGGCAACACACCCTATATGTCACCATGAGCGCCATCATGAACCGGCAAAAAGATTATTTTTTAAGTGGTGATGAACGCCAACTACGGCCAATGATTCTTAAAGATATTGCCGATGAGATTGGGATGGATATCTCCACCGTATCGCGAGTAGCCAACAGCAAATATGTCGATACCCCTTATGGCACAAAATTGATTAAGGAGTTTTTTAGTGAATCCATGAAAAACGATCAAGGAGAGGACGTCTCGACCCGAGAAATTAAAACCATCTTGGCGAGCATGATCGAAGAGGAAGACAAACGCCGACCCCTAACTGATGATAAATTAGCTCAAGTCCTTAAAGACAAAGGTTATCCCATTGCCCGACGTACCGTAGCCAAGTATCGAGAACAACTCGATGTCCCCGTTGCGCGATTAAGAAAAGTACTCTAAGCCGTATGGTTAAGCCTTGGCAAATTAACACCCTTCAATTTATCGGCAATTACTTTGGGCATCCTCTATTTATGCCCTTATATGCTTATGGATTTTATTGTTTAGCGCCTCATAACAACCAGTCGCTTCAAGGCAATTGGATGGATTTTACCTTAATCTTTTTAATGCTTGTAGTATTTCCCTTAATGGTCTATCCTATTTTACGAAAGGCAAAAAAAGTTCAAAGTATTCATTTAAAAAATATCCGTGAACGTCTGTGGCCCTTGGGCATAAATTTCGTGCTTCGGTTAAGTGTTATTTATTATTTTACAACGGCATCACCACAATTTCAGACGGATGAAGGTCACAACACCCTATCTCTGGTGGTATTCTTTCTAGGGGGTGCTATAAGTATTCTAACGGCACTGATCATGGCTATTTTAAGTCATAAAAGCAGCCTGCATATGATGGGTATTTCAGGCTTAATGGTGCATTTAATCCTCACGGACCTCAATGATTCAACCCTACTTACAGAGGCTCACCTGCTTTTTGCGGCCTCAGGCCTGGTTGCTGTATTTTGGGTCGGTATTGTGCGATACAAGGCAAAAGCCCATAATATTGTCGAACTTGTCACTGGTTTTGCTGTCGGTGGACTCTCACAAGTTTTGGCACTAAGTCTATCCCAAAATCTTTAATACACTAGCTATTCACAGCGAGGTCAAATAAAGCCTTTGTTGCCTTAGTCCTTTATTAAATGCCTTATAAAATATAAAACATAATCCCCAACTTGATGGGTCGTAGACCAATGGACTGCTGTGAAACAGGATCTTCTACATCGAGCAAAAGCGGATTAAGCCCCCATTGAACCTGAGCGTTAAATATTCCGTAACCAAAGGAAAGGGTCGCATACCAAATTCCCTTGCGCAATTGTGGCAATTCCGTAAGAGTTTCTGAACCATTAGGGCCCTTAAATACCGTTTTGGAGATCAGATGTTGACTCCTCTTCACTCCGGTATACAAACGCCAAAATTTATAACTCTGAGCATCTGAGGTTCGCCATCTAATTTCTAATGGAAATTCCACGGTTGTCAATTGAAGACTATTGACATCTATTGCACTTGGGCTCTGTTCTATGGTCCATGTGGGTAACCCCTCTTGACTGGTTTGGGCAATGATATTTTGACCATAACGGTCATGCCCTAAGCCTATTCCTGTTCCCAAAGCCCAATTACCTTTTTGGGTTAAAGGCCAATCACGAACAAATCCAAAGTGAATTCCTCCAATAAGCCCCCGCGTAGCTACCTCTTGGGGCACATCGGATAAGAGATTGTAGCTCAAGGCAAAATAAAACTGATCTTCTCTATAAAATTCGTCTTCTGTATTATGAAAGACGCTTGTTTCTTGAGCACCTAAAATCAACGGCATCAGCCAGAAAACCATTATTATAAGACCCGAAAGAACTACCGAACCACTCCATGGACGACGGTCCTTTACATTAAACCCTGCTCCGCTCATTAATGATATGCTTTAGACAAAAAAAGCCTCTTTACAGAGGCTTTTTTAATATGATAAACTAGATCACTAGTATGATTCCAGTGCATTTCCAGGAGTCGTAATATAGATTAACTTCAAAAGGTTTTGCTCGCGCAACTCTTGTTTGATATCAGAGACCAAACCTGTGTTGGTTTCTCCATCTACCTTTAAGGCAATCATAATCTTGTCCTGTAATTCAGGGCGAAGTTTACGACGATATTCTTCTAGTGCAAACTTAATGTTCCCCACGTCCATATACTTGTCCCCAATTTGGATCTTGGCTTCCTTACCGTACTTCTCATATCCCGGTCCTGGCTTACCTGCAAAGATAAATACAGAACGGTCCTTTTGAAGCTTTTCTACCTGATCTCCTTTTGGCAAACGTTGCATTACGAGCAGATTACTGTCACGCAAAACAGTTACAACCATAAAAAAGAACAACAACATAAAAACGATATCAGGCAAAGACGCTGTAGAAATCGCTGGTAGGTCACCACTTTTTTTCTTCTTAAATTTTGACATGTCTTAAGGTTTTATTTTCCCGACTTTCTTGGCTCGGCCTCAGAAAGCTTAAGTGGAATTAGCTCTTGTACTTGTTTGAGTTGCTCTTCGATTAAGTCCTTGCGGTCGCCAGTAATTTGCCCCTCGTCAATACCCTTTTTCATTTCCGTAAAATCCCACCCAAATAGGCGCTGAGATTCACGATTACGTAAAGTGTTGTAGGCAGCTACCAACTCATTTTGTACCGAGATATACATTTCGTACGAAGTCAAGCGGTCATTTTGCACAGAAATTACTGCCTTTTGAGGGTTATCTGAAGACTCAGGTGAGCGCTTCCCCTTACAATAGTTACAGTATTCTGGAGAACCAGAAGGAGCACCACCGTTGTCAAGAAAGTCGATAGCTGCTTGACGCAAGTCTTTTAACTCCATTAGTTCATCCTCCACCAACAATTGATCACTTTTATTAACGTTTACGATAAACAAGTTTTTTTGCTTAATCACAACGTCCAAATCTTCTTCAATTGGTGGTGGCAACTGACGTGCGATCCCTTTGTCCTTCTCAATGGTGGTCGTCACCAAAAAGAAAATCAACAAAAGAAAGGCAATGTCTGCCATTGACCCAGCATTCACTTCTGGTGTGGCTCTTCTTCCCATATTATTTTGTCGTTACTTTTTTAACACCGCTAAAGACCATTGAAACAATGGCCGCGACAGCCAAGATGTAAAAGGCAATAAGCCCCGTACCGACTAGGCGTGATGTGCTTTCAGAAACCACTTTGTTATCCACCAGCGGCAACCCTTCTGTACTTCCCGAAGCCATAGCATAAGAAATCAATACGACGGCTAAAAATGCCCCAACAGACATTAACGTCTTTTTGACATTACCTGCCAAAACCCCAGACACTACGAACAATAGTACCATTAAAACTACAATGGCCATAATGATATATCCGGTGTATAACATTGGGGAAACTCCTTCTCCGGTCATTTTCACGTATTCGTCACCTTTTGACACCAAAAGGAACCAGAATACAACTCCGGAGAGCCCTAAAAGCAGTGCGACGATTTTAAAAATTTTGTGTAAACCCATTTTCGCTCAGCTTTTAGATTATTTTTTGTTTTTGTAGGCAACTAACATGTCGATCAAAGTGATTGAAGCATCTTCCATATTGTTTACAATGCTGTCAATTTTAGCTACGATGTAGTTGTAAAAAATCTGAAGGATAATCGCTACAATAAGACCAAATACTGTGGTCAAAAGTGCAACTTTAATACCTCCAGCAACAAGTGATGGGTTCATATCTCCAGCCGCTTGAATTTTATCAAAAGCCTGAATCATCCCGATTACAGTACCCATGAACCCAAGCATCGGGGCCAAAGCGATAAACAACGAAATCCAAGAAACATTTTTCTCAAGTTGTCCCATCTGAACACCACCATAAGCCACTACCGCTTTTTCAGCAGCTTCAACACTCTCGTCTGCACGATCAAGACCTTGATAGTAGATAGAAGCAACAGGACCTTTAGTGTCACGACAAACTTCTTTCGCCGCTGAAACACCACCACTCTTTAAAGCTTCTTCAACACTAGAGGCTAAATTAGCAGTGTTCGTAGTTGATAAATTTAGGTAGATGATACGCTCGATGGCAATAGCCAAACCTAGGATCAAACACAACAATACGATGCCCATAAATCCAGGACCTCCTTCGATGAAACGCTGCTTCAATTCTTGGTGAAAACTCTCTGATTGCGCAGGGGCTGCCTCATCTTGTGCAAGCAAAGTGCCGGCTGTTGCGCTGATCATAGAAACATTAGTAGAAAGTGCTTTTGCAGGAGCAGCTTGCACATTGTTTGAACCGACAAATACCAAAGCGGCAATTGCGAGAATAGAAAATAGTTTTTTCATTGCTATCGACTTAAAAGTTTGATGATTAGTTTTTAATTTTTAAGGCTCTAAAGATATAAAAATATTTAGTTTATATACAAGGCATGATCTACGGATTTTGGCGTAAAACCCATTAACTTAAAGGCCCAACGCAAAAGGGCAGAAAAGCCAAATTAAAAATTTAACCCTAACTTAACCCAGGCCTAAAAGTTCTTGTAGGATTTTTTGAATCCTTATTAAGTCAGTATACCATACCAATAAACCTCTTTATATGAGTACTTCTGAATTTCAAACGGCTTTGAATGCTCTGAAACGAGATCCAGTTATGGCATTTCTAGCCAATGCGTTTGAGCATGAAATAACGCTGTCCGATCGATATGAACCGGATCACGCCAAAGCACTTGCCCTTCTGGTTGTGGAGCAGCAGGTGAGCTTTAAAGCAGCATTTACAATCAAGCAGCGATTTTTGAAGATCATTGACAACTTAACTTATTCTGAAATTCTGGCACTGGATAACGATTTAATACAGTCTGCCGGGCTTTCCAAAAGAAAGGTAGAATACATTAAGAATATCTATCAACATTTTTTAGACGGGCCCAAGAATTATGAGGTCATGAATTACGAGCAAATCCATAATTCTCTAATCCAAATAAAAGGGGTTGGGCGCTGGACCATCGAGATGTTTTTGATCTTCGTGCTCGGAGCTCAAGACATTTTTTCTAAAGGAGATTTAGCACTGATCAACAGTATCAAACGCAATTATAATTTAGATCCGCTAAGTGATGCCGATTTAAACCAACTTATTGATCAGTGGCGGCCGCATAACACCGTAGCTTCTTTATTGCTTTGGCGCTCGGTGGAGCAAAAAGTTTTCTACCCCCACCCTTAGTCACAAAGGTATTTCTATTTCAAAAAACGAGGCTTATTGGAACATTCTCGCGAAGAAGTAGACGCCAAGGGCCCCAATACCGACGATGAGTAAGACCTCAGCCCACTGCCATGATAACAACTTAAAAAGTAGGGCGAATACAGAAACTGAAAGACCAAAGAATTTAAGCTTTGTCAAAATTTTTTCACCCATTTTAAACGTATATCTCTTATATATAATCGCAGAGAGGAAGGGATTCGAACCCTCGATACGCTTTTGGCGTATACACACTTTCCAGGCGTGCGCCTTCGACCACTCGGCCACCTCTCTAAAACTGAATGGTATGATTCAGGGGCGCAAATATCGCAAAAAAAAGCAGTAGGTCAAGCCTGTAGGTTGAATTATAAACAATTTAGAAGGCTCCACGCGCGCGAAAAATCAGATACCCTCATATAATAATGTGACTTCACCTGCCAAAGAACGGCCAAATTGATCGCGTACGTAATCACTTCCTTTATCAAAGCTGATTAAATACATAAGCTTTGCCAGAGCAGACTCAGTGGTCATGTCGCCTCCCGAAATCACTCCCATAGCCTTGAGGCCCTGAGAGGTCTCGTAAAGCCCCTGTTCCACAGATCCTCCAGAGCACTGGGTTACGTTCACTACGGGAATGCCTTTGCCAATAATCTCTTGTAACGCCTCGAGGAACTCTGGAATATTAGGCAGGTTCCCACTGCCAAAAGTTTCAATAACTACCCCCTCGATTGCTGGAGCATTAAGCATGTATTTTAATATCTCTGTGGTCAAACCCGGGAATATTTTTATTAAAATAACCGAGCGATTCATTTGATAATGCACCTTCAGTGTCTCTTGCGTGCTGCGCCATAACAAATCCTTGGCCAGGGTCAAATGAACCCCACTTTCGGCTAAAGGTGGATGATTAAAAGAAGCAAAGGCTTGAAAGTGTTCTGCATTGATTTTTGTGGTGCGATTCCCTCGATACAACTTGTATTCAAAATAAATACACACCTCCTGAATCTGAGGCTTCTGGTCTTGAGCCATGGCCGCTAACTGTATGGCCGTAATTAAATTCTCTTTGGCATCCGTGCGCAGATCCCCTATGGGCAATTGAGACCCCGTTAAGATAACGGGCTTATTAAGGCCTTGGAGCATAAAGCTCAGGGCGGAGGCTGAATAAGCCATGGTATCACTACCGTGCAGGACTACAAATCCATCGGCTTGCGCGTAATGAGTTTCAATAATTTCAGCCATTAGGCCCCAATGCGTGGGGCTTAAATTAGAACTGTCTTGCGGTTCAGCCAATGAAATTGTTTCCATTGTGCAGTCCAGAAGATTAAGCTCTGGGATCTGCTTTAAAAGTTTATCAAAATCAAAGGCCCGTAGCGCTCCAGAGGAAAAATCGCGTATCATACCGATTGTCCCCCCTGTGTAAATCAATAAAATATGTGGCTTTTTCATGATGTAAATAAAGCACGTGCGTTAGCCGTAGTCACCCGATCAACCTCATTTAAAGGACAATCATAAATCCCTGCAACGCGCTGAGCAACATGGTAAAGATAACTACTTTCATTGCGTTTTCCTCTATAGGGCACTGGAGCTAAATATGGGCTATCCGTCTCCAAAACAATATGTTCCATTGGGATTTGCGCCAAAAACTGATCGATCTTACCATTTTTAAAAGTGGCCACACCTCCAATACCAAGGGAGAGCCCCAGGCCTATAATGTGATTGGCCTGCTCAAGGGTTCCGGTAAAACAATGAAAAATACCATTAGGCATTGGTCCTTTGACGGCATCGAGTACTTCAAAAATTTCATCAAAGGATTCGCGACAATGAATAACAATAGGCAAATTAAATTCTTGAGCCCATTTGATTTGCTGAGCAAAGGCTTCTTGCTGCCACGACAAAGTGTCTTTTTGCCAATACAAATCGATCCCTATCTCTCCTACCGCACAAAAAGATCGACGCCTTAGTTCTTGATACACATGATCGAGTTCGTATTGAAAATTTTCTTGAACCGAGGTTGGGTGAAGCCCCATCATCAGGTGCATATGGTTTGGAAAACGCTCAGCCAAAGCATACATAGCCTTAGTCGTTGATGAGTCAATGGCCGGCAAATAGAAATCGTGAACACCAACGGCTTGCGCTCGCTCAATTACCGCATCAATATCCTGAGCAAACTCAGGAAGATAAAGATGGGTATGGGTGTCTATCACAACTCTAATGCCTTTTTAACGTCTCCGTGCATCAAGTGCTGAATCGGGTCCTCTAGGGCTTCTTTAACCGCAACTAAAAATCCTACAGATTCTCGTCCGTCAATGATTCGGTGGTCATAGCTCAAAGCCACATACATGATTGGGGCGATAGCCACTGCACCATTCTTCACAACCGGGCGATCCACAATATTGTGCATGCCTAAAATACCTGATTGAGGCGGGTTAATGATCGGTGTGGAGAGCATACTTCCAAAAACACCGCCATTGGATATTGTAAATGTTCCTCCGGTCATTTCGTCAACAGTAATCTGACCATCACGAGCGCGCAGAGCAAGGCGCTTAACCTCAGCCTCTACCCCGCGGAAACTTAATTCTTCCGCATTACGGATCACAGGAACCATCAAACCTTTCGGTCCTGAAACCGCTATTGAAATGTCCTTGTAATCATAAGTTACCTTGTAATCGCCATCAATCATCGAATTGACATCCGGGAATAAATCTAAAGCGCGAACTACGGCCAAAGTAAAAAAGGACATAAATCCTAGGCCCACATCGTGTTTGGCTTTAAACGCATCTTTGTACTCGTTACGCAATGCGAATATGGCGCTCATGTCCACTTCGTTAAACGTAGTCAACATGGCTGTTTCATTCTTTGCCGAGACCAGTCGTTCAGCAACTTTTCTGCGCAGCATAGAAAGCTTTTGGCGACTTGAACCACGATTTTCAGAAGCCGCACTCCCCATGGCTGGCGCTCCTTTAATGACATCTTCCTTTAAGATTCGGCCATCACGCCCTGTGCCTTGAATTTGATCCGCACTGAGGCCTTTTTCGTCCATAAGTTTCTTGGCTGAGGGAGACGGAGTGCCTGTAGCATAACTCACCGTTTTTTCCGGCGCTGCGGCTGTGGTTGCGGCTGCAGTAGGAGCCGGTGTTGCGGCCTTTGGTGCCGCACCTCCTTCAGGACGCGCCGCATCTGTATCGATCAAACAAACAACTTGACCTACGGCTACGGCATCCCCTTCTTCGGCCTTTAAGGTGATGATTCCGCTGGCCTCAGCGGGCAGCTCTAAAGTTGCTTTGTCGCTATCGACCTCAGCGATTGCTTGATCTTTTTCGACATAATCGCCATCGGCCACGAGCCATTGTGCAATTTCAACTTCTGTAATCGATTCGCCCGGAGAGGGCACTTTCATTTCTAACATAATACAACGGTTACTTATGGTGTATTGGGTGTGTCAAAGACACTGTCTAAAACTTTTTTATGACGCGCTTTAGAACGTGCGCTGCTTCCTGCGGCAGGTGAGCTATGCACGTTTCTCGAAGCCAAACGCAAAGGCACTGATTTAAAATTTATGAGCATAAAGCCCCAAGCCCCCATATTGGCAGGTTCCTCTTGAGCCCAAACATAATCATGGACATTTGGATAGGTCGCGATAAGCGCTTCAACCTGGGCTACGGGCAATGGAAATAGTTGTTCTAATCGCACAAGGGCCACATCATCACGCCCATTTTCTTGACGACGTTGTACTATATCATAATAAAACTTACCGGTACAAAACACTAACGTGGTGACTTTATTCTTGTCGCAATGTTGATCGTCAATGACCGGCATAAATTGTCCCTGAGCTAAAGATTCTCGGGTGGAAACCACATCGGGATGACGCAACAAACTCTTTGGGGTAAACACGATCAATGGCTTTCTGAAATTCCACTTCATTTGACGGCGCAACAAATGGAAAAAATTAGCCGGCGTGGTCACATCGGCGACCACCATGTTTTGTCGAGAACACAATTGCAAGTAACGTTCCATGCGTGCACTTGAGTGCTCAGAGCCTTGCCCTTCATAACCATGCGGCAACAACATCACCAGTCCATTTTGGATTTTCCATTTACTCTCGGCAGCGGAAATATATTGATCGAGCATGATCTGGGCGCCATTTGAAAAATCTCCAAATTGCGCCTCCCATATCGTCAAAGTTTTTGGGGCAGCCATTGCATAACCATAATCAAAGCCCACTACGGCATACTCCGAAAGCAATGAATTAAAAATATCCATATACCCCGCCAGACCTAAGGTATTGTGTAGGTTGATTTCCTCAGAATCATCCTCAGTTTTTTTGATGGCGTGTCGATGAGAAAACGTACCACGCTCAACATCTTGACCAGAAATACGCACATTGAATCCTTCTTTCATCAAAGTGGCATAGGCCAAAAGCTCTCCCATGGCCCAGTCTAAGATATTTTCTTGAAAATAGCGCTGATTTCTGTCTTGAATAATGCGCTCAATTTTTTTGATAAATTTCTTGTCTTTAGGCAGTTGGGTAATCCCCTCTGCCAAAAGATCCAATTCATTTTGAGGAAAACTAGTGTCTACGTGAGATAAAATATCTTCAGCACTCCCGAGTTTGTACTCCGCCCAATCATCGGCAAGAATCTCGGTAACCACGGTTTTATCTTTTTCTCGAGAAGCCGCTAAGTCATGCTCTAAACCATCTTTGTATTCTTGCTCAAGTGCCGGAATAAAATTGGCATCGATGACCCCTTCTGCCATCAATTGATCCGCATAAATATCTCTGGGATTTTTATGACGGCCTATTGCTTTATAAAGACTAGGCTGGGTAAATCGCGGCTCATCACCTTCATTATGCCCGTATTTTCGATAACCGAGCACATCTATAAAGACGTCGCGCCCAAAGGTCATTCTGAAGTCCAAAGCAAATTTAAACGCATGACAAACCGCTTCGGCATCATCTGCATTGACGTGCAATACAGGCGATAAGGTAACTTTTCCAATATCGGTACAATAGGTGGAAGACCGGGCGTCAAGATAATTTGTGGTAAATCCTACTTGATTGTTGGCTACGATATGAATCGTTCCTCCGGTTTTATAACCATCGAGTTGCGCCATTTGAATCACCTCATAAACGACCCCTTGACCAGCAATCGCTGCATCCCCATGAATCAATATCGGTAGAATTTTTGAAGCGTCCCCGCGCAGAGGACCATCGATTTTGGCACGGCTGATCCCCTCGACTACCGCATCAACCGTTTCTAGGTGAGAAGGGTTGGGGGCCAAGTCCATACGGATTTCCTTACCGCCATCTGTTTTTCTGAAACTGGTCCAGCCCATGTGATATTTTACATCGCCATCAAATAGGTCGTCTTCGGCGTATTCTTTACTGTCAAATTCGCTAAATATCGCTTCAGCAGATTTGCCGAAAATATTAGCCAATACATTCAATCGCCCACGATGTGCCATTCCCACTACAAATTGGGTCACCCCGCGCTCTGCTCCTTGTTCAATCAGAGCATCAAGTCCCGGGATAATGGCATCGACGCCTTCAATAGAAAAACGCTTTTGGCCGACATATTTGGAATGTAAAAAACTTTCAAAAGAAATGGCCTGATTCAACTTGTTCAGGATATGCTTCTTTTCTTGTGGAGAAAACTTGGGGTGGTTGTCGTTGACATTAAGCCAATTTTGAATCCATTGAATCTCTTCTGGGTTTCGAATATACATATATTCAATACCGATGGAATCGCAATAAATCTGATCCAAATGATGACAAATATTGCGCAGACTGGTTTTACCAATCCCCAAAATACTACCCGCCTCAAAATCCTGATCTAAATCTTCTTGGGTCAACCCAAAATTCTCAAGAGCCAAAGTAGGCTTGTATTGACGGCGTTCACGAACCGGATTCGTCTTAGTAAATAAATGCCCCCTGGTGCGATACGCATCAATCAATTTGATGACCTGAAATTCTTTGAGGACATTAGCAGGAAGTCCAGTGGGCGTTTCAACCCCTAGGGCCTCTAGAGAACCATGCTCAATAGCAAAATCAAAGCCTTGAAAAAAAGCTTTCCAACTCGGCTCAACAAGGTCAGGAGTTTGCAGGTATTTATCGTAAAGCTCAGCGATGTACGATGGATGTACGGCATTGAGAAATGAAAATCGATCCATAAGTTAGAATCCTGCTTGGGTTTTTAATTCTGACGTTGCAAAAATACAATAAATCAACAATACAGCAGGGCATATATATAGAATTCTAGGCGGCGAAAAATGAGAAGAATTAAAGGCTCGCTCTAAAAGTATTTTTAGAAATTTCTATTCATCAGCACCTTGCCAAAATCGCTTAAATAAGCCTTGGCTCGATCCGATAAGTCGGCCTGGTCAAGTTGTGCAAAAGCACGTTCGGTATGCTCTTTAATGGACTCATGGATTGCCTGGGTCGCCTCTGTGGCTTCGAACAGTGATTTAACCTGCATCACTTTTTCATCGGCCTGAATATTTTGATCGCCAAAATAGTCCAATAAGGCTTGTCGTTGTTCAGGTGTGCCTTTGGTCATCGCACTGATGTATAAAAAGGTCTTTTTACTGCTCAAAATATCTCCGCCCACTTGTTTGCCAAAAACCTCAGGATCGCCAAAGGCATCCAGAAAATCATCTTGTAATTGAAAGGCTACGCCCAGGCTACGGCCATACTCATAAATCAGATCTTGCTCTTTCTGGTCTACTCCAGCTACGATCGCCCCCATTTTCATGGCGGCTCCTACTAAAACTGCAGTCTTGTAATTGATCATTTTCAGGTATTCTTCCATTCGGACTTCCTGACGCTGTTCAAAATCAATATCATATTGCTGCCCTTCACACACCTCGATGGCGGTCTGGCTGAACAGTTTGGATAAGGCACTAAAAGTCTCAGGAGGATAAGACTCAAAATGACGATAAGCTAATATCAACAGGGCATCCCCAGAGAGAATTCCTGTATTTAAATCCCATTTGTGATGGACCGTTTGATGCCCCCTGCGCAAGGGCGCTTGATCCATAATGTCATCATGGATTAGGGAGAAATTGTGAAATAATTCTACAGCTAAGGCGGCGGGAATTGCCTTTTGGTATTCCCCTTGAAAGCACTCGCAGGCCATGAGCGTCAATATGGGACGCAGTCGCTTTCCTCCTAATGAGAGAATATAATCTATGGGCGCATACAAGCGCCGCGGAGACTCTGGCAATTGCTCCCCGGCTAAAGCGCGATCTATCACATCCTTATAAAACCCAATATGCTGCATCCACTATTTTTTTGCTAAAATACATTTTCATCACGTGCCTCGGTCGCTTGAGGATAAAAAAATTAAGGGCAAAAACCCCAAAAGGTCAATTTTTATGCGGGTTAAACTAGGGGATGTTAAATTTTTGTAAACTAAGGAAACTTTTGTGGTGTTAAAAGTTTTCTTGATTACATTTGCGCGCTGTGAAAGAGAAAATAATTGCAAAAGCCGGAGAGCTCTTTTTAAACTTTGGTTTCAAGAGCATTACCATGGACGATATTGCTCGAGAATTGTCCATGTCCAAAAAAACCATCTACAGCTGTTTTGAAAACAAGACAGCACTCGTTAGATCGGTTACGGAATCCATTTACAGTATTGTCATTCGCGGTATAGACAATATTTGCCAAAAACAGCTCAATCCCATTGAGGAACTATACGAGATTAAAAAGTTCGTTTCACTTCAATTAAAAGATGAAAAATCATCGCCCCAATTTCAATTACAGAAATATTACCCTGAAATTTTTGAGCAAATCCAAGGCAATAACTTTGACCTCATTCATGACATTACGGTAAACAATCTGCAAAGAGGGATTGATCGAGGGCTGTATCGCGATGACGTCAATGTCGAATTTGTTGCACGGATTTATTTTATCGGCATGACCGGGATTAAAGACGATACGATTTTTCCCATCACTGAATTCCCTAAAATACGTCTGATTGAATCCTATTTAGATTATCACTTAAGAGGTATTGTCACTAAAAAAGGCTTAGCCCTACTCAATAAATACACCGATCAAAACACACTATGAAAAAGATATTAATTCTGGTTCTTGCAGGATTCTATTTCGCCCCCTTGCAGGCCCAACAAAGCAGCTATAGTCTGAGTCTTGAGCAAGCCATTGCCCTGGCCCAAGACAGTAGTTATGCCAGTTTAAACGCCCGGAGAGAAATGACGCGGTCCTTGAAAAAGAAATGGGAAACTACCGCAACTGGCTTGCCTCAAATCAATGGCTCTATAAGCTATAACAATAACATAAAACAGCCCGTAACCTTGATCCCTGGTGAAATTACAGGAGGAGCACCTGGAAGTTTTACACCAGTTATCTTCGGGACCGAGCAAAATGCCACGGCCCAGGCCACCCTGGAGCAACTGATCTTTGACGGCAGCTATCTCGTGGGGCTCCAAGCCGCCAAAACATTTTTAGATTTTTCAAAAAACGCATACGAAAAAACACAAATTGAAGTTGAGAAAAGTGTCGTGAATGCCTATGGCAGTGCCAAAATGGCTGAAGCACTCGTGTCGGTTTTTGACAACAACTACAAGACCCTTAAAAAATCATATGACGAGCTCCAAATTGTCTATGAGAACGGATTGACCGAACTCGAGGCCTTAGAACAGCTCGAAATCACCTTGCTCGAAGTAAAAGGCTATTTGGACAACGCCCAGCGGAGTCAGCGCCTTGCGCAGCATCTTTTGCGGGTCGCCTTGGGACTCCCCTTAACCACCGAACTCATTTTAACGGACGAGCTTGACACTTTGATTTTGCGTGCTGGCGAAGAAATAAATCCTGACATCACTTTGGATCTGCAAAAACAGATAGATGTGCGCATCGCAGAAAATTTTACAGAACAAAGACGTTTAGAGTGGCAGCTCGAACGCAGTCGTGCCCTACCGAGTTTATCGGCCTTTGCCAATTACAGGACGCAAGCATTCAGCAACGATTTTACCTTTACCGACAACACCCAACAATGGTTCCAGTCCTCTGTTCTTGGGATAAGAATGCAGGTGCCTATTTTTAGTAGTGGATTTCGCAGTGCACGAAGCAGCCAGGCAAAAATAGCTTGGGACCAAGCCAAGACTGAGTTTGCGCAAACCAAACAAGCTACGCAAATCGCTTTTGAAAACGCCTTGAGTGATTTTAATTTGTCCAAAGACAATTTTGACAATGCCTCCAAGAGCTTGAATTTAGCAGAGCGCGTTGCTTCAAAAAATCAAATCAAATTTGACCAAGGTATTGCCAGCAGCTTTGATTTGTATCAAGCTCAAGCCCAATTCTATCGGGCGCAACAAAACTATTATACCTCACTTTTGGCCTTACTCAATGCCAAAACAGTCCTCGAAACCTTTATCAACCCCCCAACTTTTTAATCCGTTACCATGAATAAATATATACTCCTATCGCTTTGGGCCAGTTTAAGCCTTTTAAGCTGTCAAGAAAAAAAACAAACCGCTGAAGAGGTTATTGCCACGAATGATTTAACCCAATTGCGCGCCAAACGCGCCGCAATAGGGGATCAGCACCAAGCCCTATCACAGGATTTAGAAGCACTGGACAGAGCTATAGGTAAGCTCGATCAAAATGAAAAATTATCATTGGTTACTGCCATGGTCATCTCACCCGAGCGCTTTGAACACTATCTGCAGGTTCAAGGGGATGTGGCAACCAAGCAAAACATAGTGCTTTATCCTCAATTTTCTGGTCAGCTTCAGACCCTGCATGTCTCCGTAGGGGATCAGGTTAAAAAAGGAACTCTTTTAGCGACCCTGGACGACAATGGGATGGCACAGCAACTCAATCAATTAATGGTTCAAGAAGCCCTGGCCAAAACGACCTTTGAGCGTCAAGAAAAACTTTGGAATCAAAATATTGGGAGCGAATTGCAATACTTGCAGGCCAAGACACAGTATGAGGCCCAGCGCAGTTTGACCCAACAAATTTCACAGCAGCTTGAGAAAAGTAAAATCGTGGCGCCTTTTGACGGAACGATAGATGCGGTATTGGCCGAAGCGGGGACTGTCGTAAGTGCCGGAATGAGTCCTGTATTTAGATTGGTTAACCTCAGTAATATGTACCTAAAAGCAGACGTTGCTGAAGGCTACCTCAACGATGTGGTCGCCGGCAAAAAAGTCCTTGTGAACTTTCCGGTGCTCGGTCTTGAAGTCCCCTCAATGATTCGAAGTGTGGGTCGTTATATTAACCCAGACAACAGAACTTTTAGCATCGAGGTCGATTTGCCCGATAACAAAGCGCAAATCAAACCCAACCTCACCGCTCAAATTAACATCAATGATTACACCAATGACCAGGCTCTTTTGGTTCCACAATCCGTAATCTCAGAAAATGCAGCGGGCGAACAATATGTCTATACCACCCAGTACGATCAAGACCGCAACCAATCTTTAGCCGAAAAACGGATTGTGGTCACCGGTAAAACCGAAGGCGATTTTGTTGAGATTCTTCAAGGCATTCAGCCGGGAGATACGGTCATTGCCGAAGGGGCTCGTAGCGTAAAAGACGGACAACCTATTTCAATTCTCAAGACCATAACTCATGAGTAAATCAAATAAAAACCTGAACAAAGAATTCGGGCTGGCGTCTTGGGCGATTGACCACAAGACCATTATTTATGTATTGATTGGGGTGATTCTGCTTTTGGGAGGAAAAGCCTATTACGATATGCCTCGGGAAACATTTCCAGAAATCAAGGAGACCAAAATATACATCAGCGCCCCCTATCCTGGTAATACTGCAGAGGATATTGAGCGACTCATTCTCGATCCCTTAGAAGATCGCTTAAAAAACTTGAGCAATGTGGTGGAAATCGTCGCGACGGCTCAAGAGGATTATGGCATCATCACTGTAGAATTTGATGAATCTATTGCTGTTGAAGCGGCCAAACAAAAAGTAAAGGACGAGGTTGAGAGTGAAAAAAGCAGCGAAGACTGGCCCACCTTTAACGGCGCTAAAGTAGAGCCCAATGTTTTTGACCTCAACTTTTCCGAGGAGGCTCCCATTAGCAACATTAATATAAAAGGAGACTATCCAACACAGAAGCTCAAAGAGTTTGCGGAATATTTGGAAGACGCCATAGAAGATTTGCCTGAAATTAAAAAGGCGGACATCCGTGGGGCGCAAGAACGTGAAGTTGAGATTGCGGTGGACATCTATAAAATGATGGCCGCACAGGTGAGTTTTGATGATGTTTTGGGGGCAATTCGCAACGGAAACATGACCATGTCTGCGGGAAATCTTATCGCCAGTGGACAACGTCGATCCCTGAGAATCATTGGTGAAGTCGATCAGCCCAACGCCCTTGAGAAATTTGTCGTGAAGACTCAAGGGGGCGTGGTTTATCTGAGTGACATCGCCCAAGTCAATTTTAAAGAAAAAGAAACCACCACTTATGCCCGTGAATTTGGCGCCAATGTGGTGATGCTCGATGTAAAAAAGCGTGCCGGAAAAAATATGGTTGAGGCGGCTCAAAAAGTTGAGGCCATAATCGAAAAGGCCAAAACTGATGTTTTTCCACAAGATTTAGAGATCAGCATTGCCAATGACCAATCCGCCAAAACCATAAATCAGGTGGATGACCTAGTGAACAATATCATCTTTGGGGTCATTTTGGTGGTTACCGTACTTATGTTCTTTTTAGGCTTCCGAAATGCCCTTTTTGTTGGATTTGCCATCCCTATGTCTATGTTTATGAGTTTTATGGTCCTTCAACTTTTGGGCTACACCATGAACACAATGATTTTATTCGGGCTGATTATGGGGCTTGGTATGTTGGTTGATAATGGTATTGTGGTGGTCGAGAACGTTTACCGATTAATGGAAGAAGAGGGCTTGTCGCGCGTTCGCGCAGCCAAACAGGGTATTGGAGAAATCGCCTTCCCTATTATTATTTCAACGCTCACCACAGTGGCCGCATTTATCCCTTTGGGATTATGGCCTGGGGTTATGGGTGAATTTATGATCTTTTTCCCGATTACACTGTCGGTGGTTTTAGGCTCTTCGCTTTTTGTGGCCATCTTTATGAACTCTATGTTGGTCTCTCAATTTATGGAAATTGACAACCGCATCATCAAACGAAAAAGTTTGATCCGCCTCACAGTGATTTTGGGTGGTTTAGGCCTTTTAATTTTGTTTGTCGGGGGAAGTATGCGCGGGCTTGGCAGTGTCATGATTTTTACCGTGGGACTGTTTTGGGCTTATAAATACCGGATCAAACGTTGGGCCAATACCTTTCAAAGAAGGGCCCTTCCTTGGCTTGAAAACAAGTACAAAAACTTTTTGCGGTTCGCCCTTAACGGCTATCGTCCTGCCCTATTTTTTGGGACTACTTTTTTACTCTTGTTTGTCGTTTTTGGCCTTTTTGGCGCTTCAATCGGGAGTCAACGGACCAGTGTTGAGTTCTTTCCGGATAATAAGCCAAATCAAATCATTATTTATATCGAATACCCTCAGGGTACCGATATTGAGAAAACCAACGCCATTACTTTAGACATCGAAAAAGAGGTCTACGATATCATAAACGATCCGATGTATCAGGATGCTGAGACGGGTAAAAGCGTTTTGGTTGAGGCCGCAGTTTCTCAGGTTGGTGAAGGTGCAGGAAATCCACAAACAGATGCTGGTAACACTGCAGAAATGCCGCATAGAGGAAAAATTACAGCGACCATGCACGAATTCAAATTTCGTCAAGGTCACGATTCAGAGATCTTGCGCAAACGGATTCAAGAGCAGCTTAAAGGCCGTTATCCCGGTGTATCGATTTCTGTAGAGAAGGACCCCACTGGTCCGCCTGCAGGTTATCCCATAAACATCGAACTCGAAGGGGACGATTACGATGAATTAATCGCCACAGCTGAGCTCATGCGTAATTTTATCAATCAAAAAAATATTCAAGGGATTGATGAGCTCAAAATTGACGTCAACAAGGGCAAGCCCGCGATGGAAATTTTTGTAGATCGTGAAAAAGCCGGAGGGCTAGGCGTAGCTGCTGGTCAAGTCGGACGGCAATTGCGTCGTGCAGTCTTTGGAGAAAAAGCCGGTATTTATAAGCAAGACGGTGAGGATTACGATATCAATGTGCGCTTTGAGCAAGGACAAAGAGAAACTAAAAGTGCTTTATTTGACCAAAACATCACCTTCCGCGATCAGGCCACTGGGCGCCTTAAAGACATTCCTTTGAGTGCGGTAACCCAGCGGCGCAACACCTCCTCGTTTAGTGCTATTAAGCATCGTGATGGCAAGCGTGTCGTGACTGTTTATTCTGCCCTAGCCCCAGGATTCACAGATGCCGGAGCTATTGTGAGCCAAATTCAAAGCCATATGGACAATTTCGAGCAATTGCCACAAGGAGTTTCCATTGATTACACGGGGCAGATTGAAGAACAAAACAAGCAAATGGCTTTTTTAATGGGGGCCTTCTTTACCGGGCTTGGTTTGATTATGTTCTTACTGATTTTCCAGTTTAGTTCGATCTCAAAACCAACGATCATCATGCTGGCAATCTTCTTGAGTTTTATCGGTGTATTTGGTGGAATCCTCGTAACTGGAGCCTCCTTTGTAATCATGATGACCATGGTTGGGATTATTTCACTAGCCGGTATTGTGGTTAATAATGGTGTCGTTCTTTTGGACTATACCCAGCTTTTAATTGATCGCTACCAACAAAAGCACAATATTGAGCACCCTCAATTGATTCCTGATGGTGTTTTTCACGAATTGATCATTCAGGCGGGTAAAGCGAGGCTGCGTCCGGTGCTGCTCACTGCGATCACAACGGTATTGGGTCTAATCCCTTTAGCAATAGGATTCAACATGGACTTTTTCTCTCTATTTAGTGAATTTGATCCAAAGATTTACTTTGGAGGGGATAACGTAATTTTCTGGGGGCCTTTGGCCTGGGCCGTAATTTATGGTCTTTTGGTGGCCACATTCTTGACGTTAATTATCGTTCCTGTTCTGTTTTTAATGGTTCACCAGTTTAAAGGTAAACTCCTGACTTGGTTTGGCAAACATCCAAGTCGAAAAACAGCAATTGAAACGCCGTGATTTTGTGCCCCAGACCAAAAACAATTCACATGGTTCTTATTAACTTTGTGGCTCATTAAACGATTATGTATAGAACGCACTATAACGGAGCACTCAGTCTCGAGGAATTGGGTCAAGAAGTAACCCTTTCAGGATGGATTCAAAAAATTAGAGACAAAGGGTTTATGATTTGGGTCGATCTTAGAGATCGCTATGGCATCACTCAGCTTATTTTTGATGCCGAGCGTACTGATCCTAAGACTATGGAATTGGCCAAAAAGCTGGGGCGAGAATTCGTGATACAAGTCAAAGGAACCGTTATCGAACGAGAGTCAAAGAATCCCAATATGCCTACGGGGGCGATTGAAATATTAGTTTCTGAACTCATCTTACTCAACAGCGCTTTAACCCCTCCTTTTACGATAGAAGACCAAACAGACGGCGGTGAAGATTTACGCATGAAATACCGCTATTTGGACATCAGACGCAAACCCGTACGCGATAACCTTATGTTTCGCCACCGGGTGAGTATGGCCGTGCGCAATTATCTGTCCGCTCAAAACTTTATCGAAGTAGAAACGCCGTATTTAATCAAATCAACTCCGGAAGGCGCTCGTGATTTTGTGGTGCCCAGTCGTATGAATCCTGGGCAATTTTACGCCTTACCCCAATCTCCACAAACCTTCAAACAACTCTTGATGGTAGGCGGTATGGATCGCTATTTCCAGATCGTAAAATGTTTTCGAGATGAAGATTTACGTGCAGATCGTCAACCTGAATTTACCCAGATTGACTGCGAAATGGCTTTTGTTACGCAGGAAGACGTGCTTAACGCTTTTGAAGGTTTAACCCGTCATTTGCTCTCAGAAATCGTGGGTGTAAATGTTGGGGCATTTCCTAGAATGACCTATGATGAGGCAATGGAGCGTTATGGAAACGACAAACCGGACATTCGTTTTGGAATGGAATTTGGCCATTTAAATCCCTGCACACAGCATCGTGATTTTGGCGTATTCAACAGTGCTGAACTTGTCGTGGGAATAGCCGTTCCTGGAGGCAATGCCTATTCTCGTAAAGAAATTGATCAACTCATCGATTGGGTAAAAAGACCACAAATCGGTGCTCTTGGCATGGTCTACTGTCGCGTCGGAGAAGACGGTACTTTCAAATCTAGTGTCGATAAATTCTACACTCAAGAAGATCTAGCCCTATGGGCAGAAGCTACCGGCGCTCAACCCGGAGATTTAATTTGTGTGCTTTCTGGACCAAAGGATAAAGTACGCCCTCAGCTTAGTGCCCTGCGCATGGAACTTGCACAAAGGCTCGGATTGCGACGCCCTGATGAGTTCGCCCCGCTTTGGGTGGTCGATTTCCCGCTGCTTGAATGGGATGAAGAAACTCAGCGTTATCACGCCATGCACCACCCTTTCACCTCACCAAAACCTGGACAGATGGAGCTTTTAGCAACTGATCCAGCGGCGGTAAAAGCCAATGCATATGATTTAGTCCTAAACGGCAATGAAATTGGGGGAGGATCAATTCGAATCCACGATAAAGCAATTCAGAGCAAAATGTTTGACTACTTAGGATTTACTCCTGAGGAAGCTAAAGCTCAATTTGGATTTTTAATGGATGCCTTCCAATATGGCGCCCCACCCCACGGAGGAATTGCTTTTGGTTTAGATCGACTCGTAGCCATTCTTGGGGGGCAAGAAACCATTCGGGATTTTATTGCCTTCCCAAAAAATAATTCAGGGCGTGATGTCATGATCGATGCGCCTGCGCCTATTGACCAAGGTCAGCTCAATGAGCTGAATTTGAGCCTTGCGCTAAAGCCGTAAGACCTTTATAGATAGTCGGCCTATGGGAACCTCAAAAAAATCTTTGCTTACCAAGTTCCTGATCTGGCGGATCAAACATATCTCGCAAAAACAGTTCTTGCTTCTGCTGAGTATGGTGGTGGGCCTGATGTCGGGTCTAGGTGCTGTACTGATTAAGAATTTGACATTCCTGATACAGAACCTACTTGAAGGACGACTCATCAGTAATTATCACAGTGCGTTTTATTTTGTCTTCCCGCTGCTTGGCGTCTTTTTGACCGCGATATTCATGCACTATATATTAAGGCATACCGTAAGTCACGGGATTCCTTCAACGCTTTATGCCATTTCAAAGAAAAAAGGAATCATCCGACGATTTCAAATGTTTGGAAGTCTCATCGCCGCGCCAATTACGGTTGGGTTTGGTGGATCCGTCGGGCTCGAGGGACCCACAGTGGCAACGGGGGCTGCGCTAAGTTCTAATCTGGCGCGGCTGCTGCACCTGAACCAGGCTACTCGAACACTTATGATCGGTTGTGCGGCTGCAGGGGCTATGTCCTCTATTTTTAAAGCCCCCATCGCCGCGATAATTTTTGCCGTAGAAGTGTTCAGTTTGGACCTCACGCTCATGTCCTTAGTCCCTTTACTGTTGGCCTCAGTAACGGCGATTATAACTTCCTATTTTTTCTTTGGTAACGATATTTTATTGCCCTTTACTGTAGTTGATGCCTTTAGCATCAGCGATATTCCATTTTATTTGATTTTGGCCATAGTAGCTGGATTAGTGTCTATTTACTTTACCAACACTTATGAGTGGATTCAAAAAAGGTTTGATACAATCCCCAATAAATGGCATCGCATGCTTCTTGGGGGGACCCTTATCGGAGTCTTGGTGTATTGTATCCCCCCGCTTTACGGAGAAGGGTTTGATGTTATCAATAATTTAGTTCAAGGCAATGCTAATTTGGCCTTAGAAAACAACCTATTCAATGTATCAACCGAGAGTATTTACGTCACTTTAGGCCTTTTAATTGGACTGGTCGTCTTTAAAATTATCGCCAGTGCACTCACCTTTGGCGCCGGTGGTGTGGGCGGTATTTTTGCCCCAACACTTTTTATGGGCAGCATTATGGGTTATACCGTAGCGCTTATACTGCGCACTTTGGGGGTTGATTCTGCCAACATTTCGATCAGTAATTTCACCTTGGTCGGCATGGCCGGACTTATGGCCGGGGTGCTTCATGCGCCGCTGACCGCCATATTTTTAATTGCCGAACTCACAGGAGGATACGCCCTCTTTATCCCGTTGATGATTACTTCCGCGGTGGCCTATTCAATTACTAAATATGTTCACCCACACTCCGTTTATACTATGGAATTGGGCCGCAAAGGCGAACTCATTACCCATAATAAAGACCACGCGGTGTTAACCCTTATGGACTTAGATTCAGTCGTGGAACAAAATTTTATTGCTCTAAATCCCGACATGAATTTGGGGGAAATAGTCACCAAAGGGATCGTGAAATCCAATCGCAATATTTTTCCCGTAGTTACTCCAGATAGTGGTCAACTCCTGGGGATTATTTTATTAGACGATTTAAGGCCGGTCATGTTTGAACGGCAATTGTATCTAGAAATTACCGCACGTGATTTAATGCAAAATCCTTTGGGAGTAGTCGAACTCGACAAAGACCGCATGACCGACGTGATGAAAAAATTTCAAGATACCGGGGCATGGAACTTACCCGTGGTGCGGTCTGGCGCCTACCACGGGTTTGTATCAAAATCTAAACTCCTAACCGTTTATAGACGTAAACTCATCGATTTTTCTGGAGCCACATGAAATATTTCCTCTACATAATTTTTATCCTTATCGTGACCAGTGTTTCTCTTGGACTGTATATTCAAAGCAGCGGAAATCCTTTGGCCGAAAAACTTATTGGCGGCGGCATTGCCGGTTTATTTTTTGTTTGGATGCCTTTGTTTATTTACCATCGTTGGAAAAATCGTTCGATTCAGGACTATATGCTCACCAAAGAGAATATTGAGCAAATGAATCGTTTCAAACGCGATAAGTAACTTAAAAAAAGTAATACACCGATAAATTCAGACGGAGATAATATGCAGATCAACACGGAATTAGTTGATTTTTTACCCCTATGTTATCTCGTAATTAATTGATTTTCAAAAAATTTTACATAGAATTAAACTTTGGGTGCATAAATAGATTACCTTTGTGGACTTATTTAATATTTTTTTAATTATTGCTATGGAAGGAACAGTTAAGTTTTTTAACGAATCAAAAGGATACGGATTCATCACCAACAATGACACCGGCAAAGACATTTTTGTACACGTCACAGGATTGAATGGAGAAGCCCTTAATGAAGGTGACAGAGTCGAGTACGAAGAACAAGAAGGAAGAAAAGGCATGGTAGCCGGAAGAGTTCGTCTTTTACACGATTAATCGCTACAACATACCGAAACTACATTAACCTCGAGCAAACACTCGGGGTTTTTTAGTGCCCTTTTGAACATAAAACTGACCTAGTATCAAAGGCGCCCTTTTGCTCCCCGGACCGGCGGCAAGATTACCGAGGTCAATCCCTACTCCTACCTTTTGGCTTTAAAAAAATCATCAAGTAAAGCGGCGCATTGATCCGCCAAAACCCCAGAATGAACCGTCGTTTTTGGATGTATTTGTGTCCCCAAGGCCAAATAGCCGCGTTTTGGGTCACTTGCCCCATAAACTACTTCTGATATTTGACTCCAAAAAAGGGCTCCAGCACACATTTGGCAAGGCTCTAAGGTCACATATAAAGTACACTGATGTAGATATTTCCCTCCTATATAATGCGCTGCCGAAGTAATGGCCTGCATTTCAGCATGGGCCGTAACATCATTCAAGGCTTGAGTCCGGTTATATGCTCGAGCGATAATGCGTCCTTGTGCGACGACTACAGCACCCACAGGGACTTCTCCAGCCTCAAGAGCCTTCTTAGCCTCCTCTAATGCTTTACGCATGAAATATTCGTGATCGAGCATAATTAAACTACGCCCACTGAATTAATTGGGCAGGTGTTAAATTTACAAATAAAGGGCAAAGACTTTACCTACAAACGAATAAGCGTATCTTTGACATATGAATAAATCGATTTTAGAGCAGATAAATTCTCCTTCAGACCTAAGAGGGTTGAGCCTCGAAGAAATGGCTCAGCTCTCTGAAGAACTCAGGCGGTTTATTATCGATATCATTGCCATAAAAGAGGGCCACCTCGGTGCAAGTTTAGGGGTTATTGAACTAACGATCGCCCTTCATTATGTTTTCAATACTCCAGAGGATTTATTGGTTTGGGACGTAGGTCATCAAGCTTACGGACATAAGATTTTAACGGGAAGACGCAATGAGTTTCATTCCAATCGTCAGCTCGGCGGACTCAGTGGTTTCCCTTCTCGCAAAGAAAGTCCCTACGACACATTTGGCGTAGGCCACAGCAGCACGGCCATTTCTGCCGCTTTAGGTATGGCCTTAGCCAGTGCTCAAGACGGAAAAATCAGCAGGCAACACATCGCCGTAGTTGGGGATGCCAGTATTGCCAGCGGCATGGCCTTTGAGGCCCTAAATCATGCGGGAGTTTCTCATACTAACCTATTGATTGTGCTCAATGACAATGCGATCGGCATTGACCCAAGCGTCGGCGCGTTCAAAGAATATCTTACACGAAAAAAAGAAGCTGACGCTCAAACACCGCAGGACAATCTATTTCGCGCATTGAATTTTCATTACAGCGGTCCAGTCAATGGTCACGATTTATCTGAGCTCATAGAGGCACTAAATGCCATGAAATCGATCTCGGGACCCAAAGTATTGCACGTGGTCACAGTAAAGGGCAAAGGACTCAAACAAGCCGAGCAAGATCAAGTGGCCTATCACGCTCCAGGACAATTTGATCCAAAAACAGGAGAACGACCTACAGTGGATGACCGTCCTGTACCGCCAAAATATCAAGATGTTTTTGGCCATACCCTAGTGTCCTTGGCACGGGAAAATAAAAATATTTTTGGCATTACCCCGGCTATGCCCACAGGGTCCTCACTGCGTTATATGATGGAGGCTTTTCCTGAGCGCGCCATAGATGTTGGGATTGCAGAACAACACGCCGTTACGCTTGCCGCAGGACTCGCGACCCAAGGCAAAATTGTATTTTGCGCAATTTACGCCACCTTTTTTCAAAGGGCTTATGACCAGGTAATTCACGATGTTTGTCTGCAAAATTTACCTGTAATTTTTTGTCTGGATCGTGCCGGTATCGTTGGCGAAGATGGTGCAACCCATCATGGAGTTTTTGATCTGGCCTCTTTGAGACCCATTCCTAACCTGATTATTTTCGCGCCACGCGATGCGCGCTCATTACGCAACATCATGTTCACAGCCCAACGCGGTCTGGCTCATCCAATCGCCATAAGGTACCCAAGAGGCCGAGGAAACCTTATAGATTGGGAAACCCCAATGCAACCCCTAGATATAGGCACTGCCGAATTGCTTCAATCCGGGACCACAATCGCGGTGTTGAGCTTGGGGACTATTGCCGATTCCGTAAGTTTAGCGCTAGAAACACTCGAGCAAAAGAACACAGTGACCCATGTGGACATGCGTTTTTTAAAACCCCTCGATGAGGCCCTATTGCATCAAGTATGTCAAACCCATCAGGCAATGTTCACCGTCGAAGATGGAATGCTTAAAGGCGGGCTCGCTAGTGCAATAGCCGAATTTATTTCTATCCACAGGTATTCCATAATTTTAAAGTCTCACGGTATAGCAGACCACTTTATTCCGCATGGAAAACCCTCTGAACTTTATGAACTTTGCGGACTTACTCCTGAAGCGATAGCCAATAGCATAATAGAATTAAGTTAGCAAAAGCGCCATATTCATAGCATAAAAAAAGTGCCCCGAATGGGGCACTTTTAATTTAATCTATTGTGCTATTCTCTTAGCTTAACGCATGATTAACTTGCTGGTATGGGTATAATTATTCCCCTGAATACGCACCAAATAAATTCCGCTACTGAGCATAGAGGCATCAACTTGAGTTTGGTTCCCCAACTCAAGGGACTGAGCCCAAACAGTACGTCCATTTAAGTCCATAATTGAAACTTTGGCTGTCCCAACATCAACCTTAGAGTGAATGTTAATCGCTCCGTAGTTTGGATTTGGGTAAATACTAAAGTTATTGTCATAGTTATTGTCTCCTGTAGAAAGATTACAATCTGCAGGAAGATCAAACGCTTCAGATTGATCCGCGCGATTGAAGGCGCTACCTTGTGTTGCGCTAAATCCTACACCACGACGGGCAAAAGCTTCCCATATCAAACAACGGTGCAATCCACCATGAGTTAACTCATCGGCTTCCAAAATCGCATCACGTCCATCAATAAATCCAGGAGAACAAGTTTGTAGTTTCATCCCGTCCATTACCAATTGGAACGCGATGTTGTTTCCTCCTGTACCGTAAACTAAATCTGCGTCAAATCCATAAAGATCAATCAGATCCCAAGTCATTTCCCAAAGTGCAGTAGCCCAAACAAAACCAATACCATGAGGTTGGGATACATTAGCATTGGTATCTTGATAAGTGTAATCGTTTACTGCAAAATCAGTGCTATAGGGCGCTTCACGAATTCCATTCGGATTACCAGAAGCATAAGCAACAAGCCCACGTACGTCTGTACGTTGATCTCCGGGCTGCATTGTCATCATCAATCCAAGATAATCACTCCATCCTTCACCCATTTGCTCTGCGTTACCCAAACAACTTGTATTTACAGCACCACCGGTAAGTCTATTAGAAATACCATGAGCATACTCATGAGCGATAATTTCGTTGTCCAAATCACCATCAATTGACGGAGGTACTGCTCCACCATCGATGGTTCCGTTGACCGTGTTTCCGGCCAGTAATTCAGTAATGATTGGTTCTCCATTAACATCAGAAACCATAAATAATGGGATAGTCACCTGGGCTCCTACGGCCCCTGGCGCCATGATTATCGGATCGCCAGGAACGTTATTGACCATAATTACGGCCAATGCACCTTCATTTTGAGCGGCTAAAGCCTTAAATCCAAATTCACACTCTCCGCGACGAATAACAACAATCTTACCGTTAAGATCTGCACCGTTAGTGATGGTATCACATCCGTCATTTGGATCGGTAGATGTCCCTCCCGAGTTATCGTCCTCAACGACCACTAAATCTTCTGTAATTGGTGGAATCGGCATCGGACCTCCGAAGTTAGCTGGAACACCAGGATAAGTCCCGGCAAGGGTCCCATTGTTGATGGTGAGCAAGTTAATAGGTCCAGATGAACTGGTCCAAATAAACATTTGCATGCGGGGATTTGCTCCATCTGGTGGCGTAGCAAAATTAGCATTGTTCGTTCCTGAACCATCCTGGGCTTCTGCATTTACAGAGTCAGAACCATTCCCCGGATTACCATAGTTGTTTTCTTGAAAGTTTCCACTCTCTTCGTCAAAACCATACTGATAAGTAAAATCATGAATAAGATTGTTCCAATAGAACAGGTTTACTGTTGCGGCATCAGTGAAATTTGCAGGGTCTTGTGGCAAGTTATAAGGAAAATCAAAGGTCAGACCGGCGCCCCCTTCAGGAGAAGCACCAGTTCCGTTGTTCCCATCAATATCCTCTTGGGCATATACATTGTTCCCGCGAGTATACGTGTATTCTGGTCCGGCTGCACCATCAGTGTCATGCCATCCGAATGGCGATGAGGCTGTATCAACAGCATCACTTTCCATGACAAATTCATCCGATCCATCGATAGGACTGCTATATGGGATTGGGAAAACGCGGTAGCCAGCGGCTCCAGAAGCTGGAGCAAAGGCAACGTTTTCAGATCCAAACAAAACACTTTCTCCTGAGCTATGCTCATGACTTCCTTGACCAAAATCACAGTGCAATACCCAATCGTGGGTGTCTAAAATTGCTCCACTTTGCGCATCGACACGAACGCTGTAATAGTGGGTCGCATCTAAAAGATAAATGCTTAAATCCCATGCGAGTCGATATTGCTCGTCTTGTGTTTTTTGAAACACCAATTGTACTGGAATATCATTTTGTGACATGTCAGCGGCGCGGAAGACATAAGCGTTTCCTTGTCCAGAGAGTTCTTCGATATTTCCTGCGCTCAAGCCAAAAGACTGAGCCGCTTTAAGCACAGCCGTTTGCGCCCCGATCGAAGGAGAGGTCGTGTTAATTTTACTGGCCAAATTTGAAACAAAGCCCAAACGTGCAGAGTAAACTTGCTGGTCTTTGATGGCAAATCGAGAAGTAGAATTGTGTACTTCAATACCGGCTAATGATTGGTTGACATAAGCCATTTGAACACGCATGCTCTTTGAATAGCTGGTCGATTTTAGCACTGGTGAATTGACATCTTCTTGAGTCAAATTCAGCGCGCTGCGCTGAGAAGACAAATAGTCTTTGATGACATTTAAATCATCCTGGGCTAGAGCAGTATTGATGCTTAGAAGCCCCCCTAAGAATACGAGTAATAATTTTTTCATTGATGGATTTTTTATCGATTGCCTAAGATACACTTTTGTGTATTAAAAAATGAATTGTCAAAGTTAAATTCAAACAACTTTACCTCCTAAACGGCTACTCAAGGCCAAGGCATTGCTATCTGTAAGACAAGAAACAAAGTGACTGATCTCCAAAAGCACCTCATAGACAGTGCTTTGCGAATGAATCTCAAGTCCAGATTCTTGGATGAGAAGTTGATCAAAAAAAGTGGGCGACTGATTTTTAGTATTTATCGCTGCTGGAATGTAAGCGCTTAAAATATCGGTAAGCATTCTGTGGCCGGCCAACTCTTTGCGCAATACCTCAGGATGCTCGTAAATCCGCTCTTTACTTACTTTTAATATGTCATCGATTTGAGCCTTAAACTGACTTTGGGTCATTATAGACTGCTCCATCCTGCCTTCGAGCAATTTTTCTTCATGGGATAAAAAGAGTTCGCTCGCCTCTTGAATAAGTCGACTGATGGCCAATGAGCGCAAATAAGCCAAGCGATCCGAGGATTTAGTCAGTTTACTGTACTTATCCGTTTGAATACTGTCTTTGACCAAACGCAATAAAAACTCTAGTGCTACTTCTTCTGAAATCCAACCCAGATTGATGCCATCTTCAAAATCAATGATGGTATAACAAATGTCGTCTGCAGCCTCCACCAAATAAGCTAAAGGATGGCGGGTAAACCGACCGGAATCTAATTTGTTCAGCCCTAATTCTTCGGCCACTTCCTCAAAAAAGGCACGATCTTGAGCAAAATATCCATATTTTTTATCGGCACAAAGAGCACTGGGCTTTTTAGGCAGTGAACCCTTGGGATACTTCATAAAAGCCCCCAAAGTGGCAAAAGACAAACGTAAGCCCCCATCGACGCCGTCACGGGTTTGAGTGAGCATTTTAAACCCATTTGCGTTTCCCTCAAAGTCACATAAATCTTGGTACTCCTCAAGGGTCATATCAGAAGCATATTGCTGCCCTGCCCCAGTTTTAAAAAAATCACCAATCGCCTTTTCTCCACTATGCCCAAAAGGAGGATTGCCAATATCATGGGCTAAGGCAGCCGCTGCGACTACCGCCCCAAAATCATTGGGTTGATACCCATGAATGGACACTAAATGGGGATGCCGTTCTAAAAGGGCACGGCCTACAGCACGACCTAAAGATCGTCCAACCACAGAGACTTCTAAACTATGGGTCAATCGCGTGTGCACAAATGAATTTTTTGATAATGGAATCACTTGTGTCTTATCCTGCAAGCTCCTGAAGTGTGACGAAAAAATTATTCGGTCGTAATCGACCTCAAACCCCAAGCGGGTTTCATCTTGTTCAATGCGCAGTCGCTTATGCTGATCGCCCTGTCTTTTCAAGGACATCAGTTGTTCCCAAGTCATCATAAATTTTTTACTCCAGATTATTACTGAAGCAAGATAGGTTTTTTGGTTCATTTTCAAAACGACCCTGAGAAAATAACATTGAGGTAACATTTAAGTAACATTAGAAAAGGTTCTTTGCAGCGACAAAAACTTAAAATGATTTCTATGCGCTTGCAAACACAATGCCTTATTGGGCTCCTGCTTCTGTGTTATTTTCCACTTCATGCACAGACCTTAAACGATCAATCTTTTGGGAAAGGGCTTATTAATTTTACTGCGGCTGACAGCAGCTTTACGGTCAAATTTGCCCCAAGGATACAAACGAGATTTCAATCGGCTTGGAATCACGACGGCAATAATTATGGCGATGCCGAATACAATTTTTTAGTGCGTCGTGCTCGATTTAAATTTGATGGATGGGCCTATAGTCCTAAGCTGAGGTACAAACTCGAGTTAGGATTGTCAAACAGAGATATCTCAGGAGCAAATCAATACAATCGCAATACGCCACGCTACATACTTGACGCCGTAGTCATGTGGCACTTTGCTCCTGGGTTTGAGCTTTGGGCCGGGCAAACTAAATTACCAGGAAATATCGAACGTGTTATATCATCGGGAGACCTTCAGCTTATTGATCGATCCATTCTAAACAGTAAGTTCAATATCGACCGAGATATGGGGATTCAGTTGCGCTACAAACACAAAATCGGCAATATGGTCTTGCGAGAGAAATTCGCGCTTTCACAGGGAGAGGGCAGAAATGTTACTGAAGGGAACCTCGGGGGACTGCAATATACGTCTCGTTTAGAACTCCTCCCTTTTGGCACCTTCGCTAAAAAAGGGGATTATGTTCAAGCGGATTTAGTTCGTGAATCTTCCTTTAAACTCATGTTGGCAGCCACCTACGATTTAAATCAAAATGCGGTAAGAAATCGCAGCAATATGGGGAGTTATATGACCCTGGATGATGGCAGTCTATTTGAAACCGATATCACAACCATCTTTTTAGATGCCATGGTTAAATACCGAGGATTTGCCCTAATGGCTGAATACGCCGATAGAAGCGCCGCAGAACCTCTAGCCATGAACAGTGATGGATCTACCGCGAGCATAGTTCAAGTGGGTAACGCTACTAATATCCAAGCGAGTTACTTATTTAAAAATAACTTTGAGCTAACTGGCCGTCATTCGAACATTAGTTATGGGGCAGTGACCGGCAAAGGCAATGAAGTCGTTTACACGGCTGGCGCCTCAAAATACATTGTCGGACATAAATTAAAAATTCAAGGAGATTTGAGTTATGGCCAAGTAGATGGCAATGCTGATTTTATGGAATTCAGACTAGGATTTGACTTACATTTTTAAAGCACACTCATAACAATTTAATAACAATAAAACGTTAATTTAACCCGAGTTTTGCAATAACAATTTAACTCTATATGGATCAGATTTATTTTATGATGTTGATCGCCCTAGCCGTTCTGGCTGTGGTTGATTTAGTAGTTGGCGTGAGTAATGACGCTGTTAACTTTTTGAATTCAGCCATAGGTTCTAAGGCAATTTCCTTTCGGACTATAATGATTGTGGCGAGTTTAGGAATCTTCATAGGAGCAGTATTTTCTAGCGGAATGATGGAAGTTGCTCGAAAAGGCATTTTTGTGCCTGGTGAATTTTACTTCAACGAAATCATGATCATTTTTATGGCGGTTATGATAACCGACATACTCCTACTTGACTTTTTCAATACGTTAGGAATGCCCACCTCAACAACTGTGTCCATAGTATTTGAGTTATTGGGCGCCGCGGTGGTTATGGCATTGATCAAAATTGGGATGGATCCAAATCAAAGCTTTGGGGACCTGGGCACTTATATCAATACCAAAAAAGCCTCGGAAATCATAAGTGGAATACTCCTCTCTGTGGTAATTGCATTCTCTGTTGGGGCAATTGTTCAATGGATCTCTCGAATGATATTCAGTTTTCATTACGAGCAAAAAATTAAAAACTTTGGCTCAATCTTCGGTGGGGTTGCACTAACAGCCATTACTTATTTTATCTTTTTCAAAGGATTAAAAGGCACTCCATATTACGATTCTTTTAAAGAAGTTTTATCAAGTCAAACTTGGATGATTTTGGGGATTGGATTTGTATTTTGGTCTATATTTTCGTTTCTATTCATGAAAATATTCAAGAAGAGCATCCTAATTGTGGTAATTACTATCGGAACTTTTGGATTGGCTCTTGCTTTTTCCGGAAATGATTTGGTCAATTTTATAGGAGTCCCGATGGCTGCATACCACTCATACGAGGCATGGGCCGTTTCAGGGATTGCTGCTACAGAATTTTCA
>Ga0181555_1000076_pt1 | contig 89901 bp, 79 predicted proteins | sample 011ome_15_FD_145601 | JGI IMG/M metagenome (GOLD analysis project Ga0181555, IMG submission 145601) | Coastal salt marsh microbial communities from the Groves Creek Marsh, Skidaway Island, Georgia - 011504AT metaG (spades assembly) | ecosystem: Environmental > Aquatic > Marine > Intertidal zone...
TGGGGGCATAGTTCCTGGGGGCATAGGTCCAGGGGGGTTGGTATATTCTAGGGGCATAATAGGAGTTAAATTATCACAATAACCACTTCCTTCTTTACCGTGTATTTCATATCCACATACTCCTACATATGTTTCACATTCAGCTTGTTTACCATCAAAAACTGTACAATCAATTTGTTGTGCGGCTACTTGTGGTGCGGCTACTGGTTTTGTAGTGACTGGTTCTGCTGCTGCTGCTGGTTCTGCTGCTGCTGCTTGTTCTGCTGCTGCTGCTTGTTCTGCTGCTGCTGCTTGTTCTGCTGCTGCTGATTCTGCTGCTGCTGCTTGTTCTGCTGCTGCTGCTGCTGCTTGTTCTGCTGCTGCTGCTTGTTCTGCTGCTGCTGCTGCTTCTGGTGTGGCTGGTTTTGTTTCTTCTACTATTTGTTCTGTTGATACTACTTTTTTGTTTGATGAACCAGGGTTTGTTGAATTTGTAGAATCAACAACTACCTTCGTAACTGTAAAAATTGTAGTGCCATCACCTACTTCCGTACTTTCAGTAATTCTTCCTTCATCAAGGGTCGTCCCATTAATACTAGATGTTGTTATTTCAGGTTCTTTCTTTTGATAAAAATTTTCTTTTTTTTTAATTCTATACATTTCTATAATATAGATTATTATATATTTATTATATATTTATTATTTATTATATATTATTAAAATATATTTTTATTAAAAAAATAAAAAACTAAATAAAACTAAAATAATAACATTAATATTAATCATCTAATGTTATATCACCTGATACAGTAAAAACATTTGTAATTTCATTTTTTAATTCGCCTAAAATATCTTTATAACTACTTAATAATTCTTCTTGTTGTGTAATATCAGCAGCCATATTTTTTCCAGTAGAATCTAATTGTTTTTGGGTTCCATTTCCGGTATTTTTATTGTTTTCACTAGTATTACTACTTGAACCATCTGCCTCTTTTATTATACAAGAATTATATACAGGTATTTTTTTATATACTTTTTTATTTTGATTTACAGCTGTCTTTGTTAAATCATCAATTTCCCTTTCTAAATTTCTAAGTTCACTCATTCTTAAAGATTCCATAGTTGATGTATCTATATAATTATCTCCAGAGGAATCCCTTTCTTTTTTTGAAGCATCTAAACTATCTTTTAATTCAACCACCATGCTTTCTAAATTACTTATTTTTTCTGCGTGTGTATTGTGTTGTTCATTACTATTAGATGTGTGTGATCCTTTAGTAAAAGTACTTAATACACTATTTAAATTATTCTGGAAAGGTTCTCTATCAACTACAAACATTTCTTTATTATTAACATAATGTTGTAAATAGATTATTTTATAAAAAATAATACCTCCTAATGATAAAAGAATAAACAACATTTGTGTATTAAATGTATCATTACTATTTTGTCTAAATAAATATGATAAACCAATTACCAATAAAATAACTATTATATTTTCTAACATATTTAATTTACTATTATATATAATTATAATATAATTATAATATAATAATTATTAATATTTTATTATTTAATAATTATTAATATTATTTTTATGATTATTATAATTTTTTGATTTTAACTACTATGTTTATTATCTACATAACTAAAATCATTTATACGGTTCTCTTTTTTTTTATAAGATTCAACAGTATTAACACACATTATAAATAATGCAAATACAAATATTAATAAAATTATATGAGTATGATTAATCATTTTTATTTATAAAGTTATAAACTTTAAAAACTAATTTATATAATATTAAAATAGATAAAAAATGAAAAATAAAGAATATTAATCTATATAAATTTAATTATTTATTATATTACAATTATTTTACAATTATATTATAATTATAAAATATATAAGTTTGATTGTTTGTATTGTAAATAATATATTTTGTACGTAAATAAATTAATAATACATTAAAATAAATAAAAATATAATACAAAAAATAATATAAGGGTTTTATTACTTATAATAAGTATAAAATCATTTATACTCGCATTTCGCTACTTATAAATCTCATATCTACTAACTCTTGACTATGTCTTGTTCATCTCTTATTCGTTCGAGTGAAAGTTCTTTCACTCTTGCTCAAAAGATTATTTCCAGTTTATCTGAAAAATATAACTTTAACGCAGAAGAAGCGTGGACTGTTGTATCATCTAATACAACTGTTCAACTTCAAAAGAGGTTCAAGAAACTTAAGAAGGCTAATAATCCTCTATCGAGTATTAAAAAACCAAGAACGTCTTTTAGTTTTTTCACTAAACACCAACGTGTTAAAATTGCTGAAAAAAATCCAAAGGCATCATTTGGAGAACTTTCTCAGTTAGTTTCTGTAGCTTGGAGAGGTCTTTCTGATAAAGAAAGAAAGACATACAAGAATATGGAAACTACTGATAAAAAACGTTATGAAAAGGAAAAAACTGAATTGTTAGCAGATATTGAAAGTAAATCTTCATCAACTGAAGAAACTTCAACAGAAACTAAATCTATCGAAAAGACAACTTCTAAAAAATCAGGCAAATCATCGAAGACTATTTCCCCTTCTAAATCTTCTACTAAAACTACTGGTACTAAAACATCTTCGTCAACTGGAAGTTACAATGTATTTCAAAAAAAAACAAGACCTGTTATTAAGAAAGAAAACCCAAAACTAGCTCTTAAAGATATTAATACTAAACTTGGAGAAATGTGGAGAGGACTTGACGCAACTCAAAAAGCAGTTTATGTTTAAATAATAATTGTTATTTTTAACTTATTTTACTTATTTTACTTATTTTACTTATTTTACTTATTTTACTTATTTTACTTATTTTACTTATTTTACTTATTTTACTTATTTTACTTATTTTACTTATTTTATTAATTTCAAAAATAGATATATTATAATATATTTTTATTAAATATATTTAAAAATTGAATTACATTATATAATAATGAAAAAATACAAAACATTTTAAAAATATAAAATACAGACCTAATTGTTGATTAATTACAATGAGTAAGAGACCCATTGTAAAAGCATTTCAATCGTTGGGATATTCTTCTGAAATTGCCACAAATATAAATTTATCTAATTTATGTAGATATAATATTAGAATTATAGCTGTAGATATCAGTCAATTGATTCACAGGGTGGGTCCTTATAATTTATGTGGTGGTATAATTGACTTAATAAAAACTTTTAATGAAGTTGGTTGTTCACTTATTTTTGTTTTTGATGGTAAACCACCTAAAGAAAAAAAATCTATATTAGATAATAGAAAAGTCAAAAGAGATAAACATAAAAAATTAGTTAAAAAATATGAAGAACATTTAACTATTTTTAAAGAAGAATTATCATCGATAACTTCTAAAGAGAAAAAAGCAGAAATTAAAACACAAATGTCTGAAGTAACAGCTAATATTAAAAAACATAAAAAAAGAACATTTTCAATTAAAAAAGAACATATAATATTATTAAAAAATCTATTTTATTTCTTAAAAATATCTTATATACATTTAGAAAATTATGAAGCAGATGCTGTATGTTCTACGCTTGTTAAAATGAATATAGCCGATGCGTGTTTAAGTGAAGATTACGATTTAATATCATATAATTGTAGATGTATATTAAGAAATTTAAATATTACCAAAGGGACTGTTGATATTATTAATCTTGATAAAATATATTCATTAATTAAATTAAATTATGAAGAGTTTATATATTTAATTATTATGAATGGTACTGATTATTCAAGAAAAGTAAGAGATATTAATCTTACTTACATATATAGTTTATTACTTCAAAAATTTGATATTAGTGATATATTACTATTAATAAATAATCCTACATATAATTACCAAACAGCATATAAAATATTTACACAACAAATAGATGTTAATCCACATAGAGATATCGTTAATTATGAAGTAGGAAAACATATTTATAGAAATATTAATACAGATAAATCACTTTTCGTAAATCAACTAAATAAATATAATAGTAATACAACAGTTCAAATAGATATTAAAAATACCATTAAAAAAATGAATGAATATATATCATTATATTCATATGTTAATCCGTATCTTTGTCTTTGAAAATAGAAAAGATAAATTACCCATAAATATTATAAAATCTATAAAATCTAGATAAATTAAAATCTATCTACATAATAAATAATAAATTTTTTTATATTTAATAACTTTATTGTAATTTATATTACTTATTTTAATTAATAATGGATAATAATTGTTTATTAATTATAATTTTAGTATTAATTATATTAATATATATGAATAATTATAACAAAGAAACACTTGTTAATTATAGAGAAGAACCATTAGAAAATATTAAATGTGGCGTTAATACACCAAATGGTTTAAAATTTTATAGAAGAGATAGATATAGAAAACCATATAATTGGCCAGCTTGTCATATGGTTGATTATCCTGTTCGCCATTGTAAGCATTTTGATTAAATAATGGTACTTATTTATTTTATTAAATTTTAGTTTTAGTTTTAATTATATTTTTATTGGGTTTTTTATAATAAATATTAATCTTAATATTTAATCTTAATATTTAATCTTAATATTTAATCTTAATATTTAATCTTAATTTTAATCTTAATTTTAATCTTAATATTTAATCTTAATATAAATTATAATATTAAAATGAAAAAAACTGAAAAGAAAGAAGCTAGCAGTAAAAAATCTCTTAAAAATAAATCTAATAATAAATCGAAAAAACCAAAAAAAACTAAAAAACTATTATCATATAAAAAAACTAAAAAATACAAATCACATAAATTAAATAAAGTTATAAAATATAAAAAATATTTACAAAATCGTATAAAATACAATATTCATAAATATAAAAATGGGTCTTATAAATCTAAAAAACAAGCAATAGCTATATCTTATAATCAAACTAATAATTATTTTAATCTCTATTAAATTCAAATACTCCAACATCTATAATACCATCTTGAAAAAAGTCAGAATTATTACCTAATATACGATTTGCTTCTTTGGGTTTTGGTTCATATTGATTTGATGTTGTAGCATTTTTTCTTGCTACATATTTATTTTTTACTGTTTCAATTATTTTTAAATATTTTGTACATAATTTATCTAATTTTTCATTATTTTCATCTAATTTATCATTTTTTATTTTTTCTGTATATATTTTATCTTGGTCGTTATACCCTAATGATTTATCATTTTTAGGGAGAGTACTATAATAAGTATTTAATTCAGTTAATTCAGTTTCTAAATTTTGCCATATTGATGTACTTTCATATGCTTGAAGGTCCGATTTACTATCGAAACTAGTATAAGTATCGATATCATTAAGTTTAGATGCGATTGAATTTAGATTTTCTGTATTTGTCAACTTCGTATCATAGTTTTGTTTACCTGTCCATAAGTTTGTTTTAATTGTTTCTATTTCTTTTACTATTATATTTTGTAATATATTTTCAGTACTATCACCAATGCTAAATTTTTTATCACTGTTTATAATATTAGTTGTAGTATTTTGGTCTTTACCATACAAAAAATAACCATTAGATGTTCTTTTTATTTTATCAAATAATGTTTCGGCTTCATTATCATCATTTTGTTTTTTTAATAATTCATTTATTATATCTCCCCCTTTAATTTTTATAGGATTATTAATATCAAATTTTATAGCTTTTGAATTGATATCTAATAATTTATATTCATTATATGATATTAAAATAATAGGGCCATAAATTTTATCAGTAGTAGTTTCATCAGGCTTAGGATCATTATCATTAATATCAGTATCTTTATATAAATATACATAATATATAGAAGGGTTTTCTTTTAAAAACATTTTTGCGGTTATATTTAAATTAAATTTAATTGTATCATCTGTTATGCTAACTTTATTGATTTTTTTATTTGCTTTACTATCATTTATTAATTTTTCCAATCCTTTTTTTATATTTTCCACTATTCTTATAATATTAATTAAAAAATTAGACGTAATATCTTTATTTAAATCTTGGGATCCGTATTTAGATATAAAATTATTTATTAATGTTATAATATATTTTTTTTTTGATTTTAAAATATTAATATTATTGTTAATTTTAGTATTTAAACTATAAAACTTATTATATTCTAGTTCTGTATTAAAATTATTAATGATACTATACATAGTTCTAATATCTAAAAATATATTCCTATATATATTTTTAAAACTAGTAATTTCTTTTTTAATTTTGTCTATATCTTTTTTTTTCTGCTGGTCTCCAGAACCTTGAAAACCTTCATTTTTATTCATTTGTTCTTTACAAATAAAAAAAATAATGATAATAATTATTACGCCTATACATATGTAATTATATATTTCATTGTTATTTTCACTTTCATATCTTTTTTCCTTTATACTATTTATATTAGTATGTGTGTTTTTTGTTGATTTTTTTGATTTTTTTTTAGTCATTTATAAAATGTTATTTTATATATTCTAAATAATTAACTAAAATTATTAAATAATAATTACTATTAGTATATATTAATATAATATTTAATATAAATATTGAAATAATAAAAAAATAAAATTTTAAAATCAAAAAAATTATTAATATTAATATGTATTATATATTAATTATCTAAACATTTAACCTCATTTTCTACTAGATTCCATCGTTGGTGTTTATTATTAGAAGTACAAGGTATTATAGTAACATTATCACCTTCTTTTGTTAAACAATCACTTGATAAAGTAGATATCATTTGATAATGTGGATATTTAACAAAATTATCTGTAACAGTATCTTTATTTATACTTTCTGAACTTAATTTTGAATCTATTAATCTAGGTTCAAAATATTGCGAATTTTTATTTTCACATTGTTCTAAATTATAATCTTTACTACTATATGAAGATAAACATTTACCATTTATATTTATTTTATATTCATTACTATAATTATTTGGTAAAACACTTAAATATCCATCGCTATGAGACTGAACCGTATGAAATCTTTTTTTTAAATTATTAGAACTACCAGAAACAAATGGTTCTAAAACGTTATATTTATTTACATTTTCATTTTTAACATTAACATTTAAGTTTTTAATTTGTTCCAATTTGTTTTGTGCGCTATTTAATAGGGAATTGCTATAAAGTTCTTGATTTAAATCATTAATCTCAGTATATAGTTCTATTAATTCAATTTCTATTAAAGAAACTTTTGGTTTATTGACTGTATAATTTACTTCTTCTATCTTACTTTTTTTAAGTTTTCTTTTAAGAGTTAAATGTTTTTCATTAGATTGAGTTAATTTAGTTGTTAATTCCATTTTTGTTTCATCTAAACTCTTTACTAGATTACCTAAAATACTCATATAAGTATGTGGTTCATAAGTACTAAATTCAGTACTATATATAAAATCATTATTAGAGATTTGTTGATTTTTAAATATTTCAGTTAATTGATTATAATATAAATTCACGTTATCATTTAATTTAATTTCATTAGTAATTTTATATTTTATATTTACTTGTTTTTTTATAATTTCAGATAATTTATTAATATTCGCAAAATGACCACTTACTCTATTATTGTATGCTGATATAGTATTCATTATAGTATTCATTCCAATAACAGCCGTATCTGTTGTTTCTATATTTTGTTGTTCTTGTGTTTCTTGGTAAAATTTTTCTTTAATATTTAAATATGAATTTATTTCATCAATATTTTTATTTATTTTTATTATACAATGATTTACTTCAAGTAAATTATTATACTTTTTTTTTTGTGCTTTTTCTTTCTTTATTTTTAAATCAGCTATATTATCATTAAGTCTCGTTTTTAAATCTTGTAAATCTTTAAGATATTCCTCGTTTGTAGAAATATTAAAATAAAATTGTACTTTTTTTTGTAATTTTATATTCATTTGTTCTATTTCTACATTTTTATTGTATATTTCATAAATTAATTCATATAGTTCTTTTTGTTTAGGTATAATCGTTTTTTTTATTGTAGTAAGTGCTTGTTGTTTATACATATTAAGATTTGTAAGTAATGTATTTGTAATAGCTTCTCTCTCTTTTTTAATGTTTTTTAATTTATCAATATTGATATTTAAAGAACCAACCTTACTATCTTCACAAACATATTCGCTATTAACATCATATGTTTCATTATATTCCTTATTAGTTAAACAACCTACTAAATCTTCCATTTTTTTAGTGTAATTAATCATATAATCATTATTATTAAATTTAGGGGGTTCAAAGAATTCATATGTTTTACTATAAGTTTCATAATCAAAAGTATATACATCATTTTTATTAATAAGAGGTTTGTTAGAATCAATAGTATATGTAAATGTAAATGGCCCTACACCATCGAATGTCATATCAAGTTCTTTTATTTCAACTTGTATATCGGGGTTTGATTTATACGCTAATGGTGTAGAAAATACATTTTTCATTTCATAATAATCAAATTTATTATAATAAATATATCGTTCTTCGTCTTCCAAATAATCAAAACCGTCAAAAAAATCTAGTAGTTTAGTTTCATCTTCTTCTAAGTGTACTTGAAAGTTAGAAATTGTGAATACCATTTTTTTTTTGATTATTTGTTGACCAGCTGATGGTGTAGTTATTTCTTGATTTATTGTAAAAAAAGGTGAATATGATTCTTGTAATACACGATTTTTATATAAAGAATGAAAAGTAGCATTCTTTTTCCATTCGAATTTATACTTATTATCTGTACGGTCAAATACACAATGTAAAATTTTTTTACGCGAATTTTTTAATAACATATGCTCTCCTTGTGTGAAACCATTTATGTTACTATATGTGTTATTTTTAAATTCTTGATAAACAATATAAATATGTTCTTTAGTAACATTGTCATTATCTACTTTATATTTTTTGGTTGTTAGGATATTATCATCATATGTTACATATAATTTATTTTTTTCAGTTTCTTCATCTAATTTAAAATCGTTATAAACTTCAACTTCTTCGTCACTTGTTACTATAAATAAATCTTTATTTGTTTTAATTGTATTTTTTTCACCTAAATATAAATATCGATATGGAGTATAAATACCCGATTGATATTTATATAAAACAGTTCGCATATTTTTATCAAATCCTGAACTTTCCGCAATATCAATAACAATAGGCTTTCCTTTATAATTGTCTATAAAAGTTGTACCCTTAAACTGTTCTGCTTGTTCTAGTGCTGCTGCTTGTGCTGCTGCTTGTGTGCGTCTTGCTGGTTGTGCTGCTTGTGCTGCTGCTTGTTTGCGTCTTGCTGGTTGTGCTGCTGGTTCTGGTAGTTCTGCTGCTGCTGGTTCTGGTGCTGGTGCTGCTGGTACTGGTAGTTCTGCTGCTGCTGCTGCTGCTGCTGCTGCTGGTTCTGCTGGTTCTGGTGCTGGTTCTGCTGCTGTAGCTTCTATTGTATAAATTTTATATTGAAACAAATAATCTTCTTTTAAATTATTGTCATATTTACTCGTTAATTCTACATTATCGCCATTTTTCTTTAAAAACTTTAATGTTCCATTATAGTAAAACATAATAAATTTATTTGCCTTAGATATGTCATCTACAGTTTCATCTATTATATATAATCTAAAATCAGAACCAGGTGGTTTATTTTTCACTATATCATAATATTTTACAAAGGAGTAACTGGGGTACCTCTTTTTGTTTAAAGAAATAAAAAATCCACCATATTGATTGTGCTCATTTGACATATCAGATACTTCAGATAATATATTCATATTATTAGTAGGATTATCTATTACTACATTGACAAATATATCTTGATTATTATCTGTTTTATGATATAATAAAATATTCTTATCATTATTATTAAGGAAGGTTATATCATGACAATCTATATTTATTTCTGATTTTGTACCACTTTCGCTTAAATTTATTGTTGAGGTATCTGAAATATCAATATATTGGTCAGTTTCATTTTCTATTTTTTCTATTTTAGTTATTTTATAAAAATTTTTTCTAGCGTGCATTCTATTAAAAAAATTAAAAGCAGAAGGTGTTACAAAATTTTTAGTAACATAGTTTAAAGTCTTCCGAACATGATCCATAGCTTTATCTCTATCAGTATATTGTCTTCTACGGTCACGACCAACACTTTGATTATATGTTTTCATACTATAATTGCTCATATCTAATTTTACTGTGTCTTCTTGATATATATCACCAATAAATCTATCTATATATAATGTACTTTCTGTTAATATAGTAGTATTACCTTTACTATCATATGAAATATTTTCATTATGTGGAGGAGTATTGATAATGAATTTATCTCTTAAATTTTCTAATGTATCATATGTTATTCTAGCACTATATCCTAATGGTATTAATAATCCTATAACAATACTATCAGTGAAATTAAATTGCGAGAGTTCTACTATAGTTGTTATAGGGTTATCGCCTGAGTTAGTAAAATAAATAACTTTAATATCTTGTATATCATCTTTAACTTTTAATTTAAATATATCTTTATCAAAGACTAATTTTAAATTTTGTTCATTCACAAGAAACATTTTTAGTTTTTCATTTAAAGTAGATTCTATATCTTCAAATTTATAGGGGACAACATCATCGATGTAACTTTTATGTGATGGGTTTTCACTTGTTCTAGTATTTACAAGCATAAATTTACTATGATCTTTATGAGGACCATGTCTTTCTCCATTTTCTGGGTTGGTGGTGTCTTCAAAAAAACTACCACATCCACCCCCATTATTATTATAATTAATTCCACCATATTGAGAATTAAACACTAGTTCAGTATTAAAATTTGCATCACCATTAATGTACTCCCAGATATTAAAGGTAGTTTTATTTACTCCTTCGCTATAATAATAAGGTAAATGATCATAAGTACTAATATATTTTAAAGTTTTATCTGTATCGGTTTCATTGTTTATTTCTGATATTATAGCGTCTTCACTTGTTATTTCCTGAACTAAATTATAATTTCTAATAGTTTCTAGTTTTAATTGTACAGGATTAACATTAGTCGTTAAAGGTTCTTTATATTTATCTAGTAATTTAGTATGTTGTGTAGTATTATTGATTACAAAATCTTTATAAACTGACAAACTTCTTGTGCAATTATTTGTTCTTCCACCATAACGATTTGTGTAATTTGTATCAAAAGGGACAGTCGGATTATTATTATCTATTCCATCATTTTCCCATACATTATTAGTTTCTGTATTATCAAATGTATTTAATTTAAACATTAATAAATTTATAGAGGTATTTGGCGTCTCATGAGCAGTTAATGTAAAGCTACCAAAATTACTTACAATATTATTGGAAACACTACTTGAACTTCCTAAATATATCTTTATATTATTATTAATGAAAAAATCATTCAAATTTACAGTTTCATCCGTATCTTGAAATAAATCGCGTGCCATTTGTTCGTTTTTTTTATTTAATTTAACAAGTCTATTTTCATTGTTTGATGTATTTAATTTATTTGAATATCCACTACCATTATTTGTACATTTTTTAAATATATAATATAATACTATCACTATTAAAATTACACATAATATAATTAATAATGTATTATCTTTCATAATTATATAAATTAATTATATAATATTTTATAAATAAATTGAATATTTTATTATATATAAATATATAAATTATAAAATATAAAAAAAAAAATAATAAATAACTAATCAAATTCAATAACAATTAATGATTATTAATTTAAATGTCATTAATGATTATTATTAATTATATTACTATAGTATTAAATAACATTAAATATTACTATAGTATTAAATAACATTAATTATTTATGGAGCAGCATTAGATTGTATTTCTTTCAAATTTAAATTTAAGTTTATATTCTTTTTATGAGGTGGTAGTTTTAAAAAATGGTCTAAGGAATTAACACCTGTAAGTTCTTCTAATATTAAATTAGTTGGATAACCGCCTAATTGTTCTTTAATTTGTTCATATTTTGCGTTTGTAGACAGTTCTTCTGGTACTTCTAATGAATCATCTAATTCATCATTAATTTTTGGATTTGGTTTTGTTTGTATATTATATTGTTTTCCTAATTCACTAACCATTTCATTTTCTAAATAATTAAAATTATCTACCATTTTAAATTGACCATTTATTATATTACTACAAATAACTGCTTTCGAATACATATTTGGATATTTTGCTATTAATCCAGCTTTATATGTAATTTCTTTATTATCTTCTTCATTATTTTCATTATAATCTATATATTCTTTAGGGGGTGCATCAATAGTAAAAGATAATTTACCTTTTCTTAATAAATTAACATCATTACCTCTTAAATCTACTTTCTTTTTAATAATCAATTTAGTATCTAATAACTTTTGTTCATTAGTAGAACCATCAACCGATTGGTCTATATACGAATTTAATACTAACATATATTCTTCTGATTGATTACCTATTATATGAGGAGTAGGAGTTTCGAAGATAAATTTAACTTCATTTAAATCGTTATCTATTTTATATAATTCAAAATTTCTTGGTGTATTATATTCCTTTGGTGTGACAAATGATTCAATGGTTTCATTAGATTTAATTACTTTTGGTTTTTTATTAAATAATTCATTCATATTACTTGTTTTACTTAACATTATTATACCCAAAAATATTATTATAGAACTTACAATAACTATATCCAAATCCATTTTCCTACATGTTTTATTAGTATAACAATTTTTACCACTAGATGATTTTGAACTTTTTTTTTTCATTTTATATTTAATTATCTAACCCTAATAAATAATAATTTATAATTATTATAGATTTTACTATATTATATATATATATAAAATAAAAATATTTTTGAATAAATTAAAATGATTTAAAATGAGTAACAACTTTAAAAAATAATTAAATATTAAATATTATTAATTATTAATTATTAATAATTAATAATATTTAATGTAATCTTTTTTTCATTAAAAAATGGTCTTTTGATAATTTATCTAGTTTATAATTAGAAGATGTATTACCTAATTCTTCTATATCTTTTTCTAATTTCTTTCTTTTAGCATTTAATTTAGTTTCTGCTTCAAATACTGTTTGTTTATATGCTTCTAATTCTATTTCTTTATTCTTTTTAAATTTACCAAAAGATTCCTTAGTACTATCATTTATGTGTGTTCTTTCTAAATTACGTAATTTTTCACTCACATAATCTGTCTTATTATAGTTTTCTGTTCTTTTATTAAATTTATCTCTAGGATTATGATTAAATATCTGCATAGATTTAATTACAAAATATTTATCTCTATTAATTTTACCATATAATTCATTTATTTCATATTTTCTTATAGCATCTAGTGCTTCACTAGTTTGTTCAGTTTCAGGATATTTATTCTTTATAATATTGACATATTTTTCAAAATTATTATGTTGTTCATTATTTGTGTTTTTATTATTAATCTGTGTTTTTAATTTCTCAAAATATGTTTTATCTGGTTTTTCTAAATATATTCTTTTTGATTCTAATACAATACCTTCTTTATATGCTGTTTTAACTATAATATTATCATAAAGTTGTGATTGAGATTGATTACTAGTATCTATACCCAACGATTTTGCCATATATACTAACTCTCCCATATTATAATCAGATTCTTGTTTCATACTCATATTCATATTATTGATTATATTTTCATATTCATATAAAGTATTATCTTCTCCAAATTCACCAGGTATTGTATAATCATAATTATAAAGCCTACAACTTATCTCTTCTGGATTTGTAATTAAAACAGTATTTATTTCATTAATATTGAATTTTTTAGGATTACAATTTTTACCATAAATATCTTTTAATTGTGATAAAATATAATTTAATTCTTTATCTTTATCTTGCTCATTCTTCCCGCTGTTTGTAATTGTATCAAATAGTTGTTGTTGTTTTAATGAATTAACTGTACTATCGTTATTAGTATATTCTTTATATGCTTTATTTAAATCGCTTATATTTTTATAAAACCCGGCCGGGAGTGTTGAACCAGATATAAGTTTACTCCCGTCTGTAAGTGTGAGTTTTTCAATATCACCAACATTAAATTTAGCTGGTGGACAATCTGTTCTATAAATTTTATCTAATTTACTAACTATATTATTTAAATCAATATTATTAATATTATTCATACCACTTGGTATCATAAGTTTATTTCCTTCAACATCTATTAATATAACTGAATTGGTAGAAGCACTATATTTTGGTGTTTGTTTTTTACTAGATTGGAAATCTTCTCTATTGAAATATTTTTGTTTTAAATGATTTGGTAATTTTTTAATTGAATCTTGAAATTTATCAACTTGTCTATTTTTACTGCCAGTATTACTAAACGCTTCATTAGATTGTTCAAAATTATGTAATTTATTATATTGACTAAAGATTTCTTGATTATTATGATGTATAAATGGCTTACCAACAAATTCTTCTTTTGATTTAATACCTTTATCAGATATATTAAATGTTGCTGCTTCTTTTTTATTTCTATCATTTATAACATCTTTTGTTATAAGTTTAATTGATGGATTTTTAATAGCTTTTATTTCTTTTGTATGCATTCCTTCAATAATCCAAAAATAATGTTCTCCAACTGTACTAAATGTTCTAATAGATACTTTAGTAGGGTCAGCTAATCCATCAAATAATTCAAAGGAGGCTAATGAACGTTCTTTAACAGATGATTTAGTTTTATCTATAGGAACTAAAACTAAAGTATTAGTATTTACATTAGCAGATAAGTAATAATTTTCTTGGAAATTATCAATAATAATAAAACTAACGGTTCCTGTACCTTCTAAACCAGCTACTATTTCAAATATACTATTTTTCTGAAATTCTAATTCTTTATTTTTATATTTAATAAATCTAATATCATTATTAAATATTGATACATAAATATCCGGATCCATATATGAACTAAGATGTATTTTACGATTTAATGTATACGCATCACCAATACATTTAGTTAATAAATTAGTATCATTATGCGATTGTTTAATATATGAATCAAATCCTTGAGCATAATCTCTTTGATATGGGTCTCCTCTTCTTAAACTATGACAATCCCCAATTTTTTGTTTAGGAAAACATTTACCTTTTTCGTTATCCCCTATTTTTTCTCTAGAAAAACCAATACATTTATCATCTTCATTACATTCATATTTACATTGTGATAGAGATTTATTTTCCCAGGTAATTTGTTCGTTTATATCTTCTTTATCTAATACAGTTTCATTAAATTTTGTATATTTATTATTAGTTTGATTTCCCATATTGTTATTGTTCATATTGTTTTTGTTGTTCATATTGTTTTTGTTGTTCTTATTATTATTGTTTTGAAATCCTTCGTTATATTCTTTTGACATTTTAATAAGCATTAACACTATTAAAACCACTAAAATAATATATAGTAAATAATTATCTTCTTTCATTTTATCTTTTTTCATTAGTATATTATTTGTATTATTTTATTATTAGTATTATTTATTATATATCAATATAAAATATAAATATAAATTAAATATTATTTAAAAAATGTTTAAAAAAATAAAATTATAAAAACTAATAATGTAAATATAATGTTTAATTATTGAATAGTGGGTAAATTGTCTAAATTAATTAAATCTTCTTTTACTGTTTTTAATTTTTCTATTTTATCTTGAAATTCATCTATTTTATTAAGCATATTAATATCTATATAATTATTGGGGAATTGAGCTCTACAAAATGTTTTAAATTGTGTATTGTCTTCATTAATTTCTTTATCGTAAGATTCTTCTAAAGATTTTATTTTAATTTCAGATAGTTCTTCTATTTTATAATTACTTTTATATTTTACTATGTACTTTTCTGGTATTACTATTGTTTGATTTTTATCTGTATTACTATCTATTACCGAAAATGATTGTAAGAAATTAATATTATTTTGTTTTAGCAATAATACTTTTTTATTTATTGAACCAACTCCATAAAGTCGTCCATCTTGTGAATGAATAATATCATATAAAATATTAGGATTTTTATATGTTCTTACATTATTTATTTTTAAACTATCAAATTGTAAACTATTATTTTTCAATACTACTTTTAAAGGTTGGGATGATCTCATTAATTCCCTAGATTGATTAATAATTAATAAGTGTCCTTCAACATCGATACTTATTTTATATAATTTATTATTATCATCTATTACTTTTTTTAAACTTAGTTCATTTTGATATTTAAATTTATTATTTTTTAAATCTTTATATAATAACATATACAGCTTACCTTTATTATCAATACCTAAATAGTAAATATCTTCATCTGTTTTGGTTTCTAATATATCATTATCTTCATTAAAATCTGTATCGTTTAACAACATTAAATATATTAAATTTAAGTTATTATTATCTTTATAATAATGATATTTAACCCATTCATTTTTATATGTATCCCCAAAGTTTTTATTATATAAATTTTTTAAATTAATATCTTCTTCGTCTTTAATATAAATATTCCCGTCATATCCTACACCTAAAAGTCTTCCTTCATTACTAATAGATAAATTTCTCATTGGAATATATTTATCATTTTTATCATTATAATAATATGAATTACGATGTGGTCCTTCCCAATTATTATCTGTTAAACTATTTTTAGTATATAAACCTCCGTCATTAAATACAGCAACATATATATATTTATATTGATAATCTTTAACATTAATTGGTAATGATATTATATTAATTGGAAATTTTCTATATAATTTGCTTGATTGTATAATATGTCCTAAATCTGGGTCTACACCTTTATTAACAGATATATATTCTAGAGGTGCTTTTAATTCAGTATTAACAGATAATTTATTATATATTAAACTTCCATCTTCAACTTTAAAAAGATTTTTATCAATATCTAATAATGAATTTATTGGTTCTATTTTACCTTTATTTATTGATTGAAATTTTTCTGTATTATGATTATTATTGTTGTTATTTTTTTTTGAATTCAAAAATGTTTCTCTAGTTTGACAATTTACATTATATTTTAAAAAACAAAGTACTAATACTACAATTAAAATAATTAGTATTAAATCATTATTATTTATTTTGTGATTACTCATTTTTATGACTATTATAATATATTAATATAATTTAATAAAATTTAATTAGTATTTTTAATTTAATATATCAATATAATTTATTTTATTATTTAAATTTTTATTTTTTGTATAAAATAAAAATAATATATTATATTAAATATATAAATACTAATTAAATTTAAATATAAATTAATTAAATATTAAATTAATCAAAAATGAGTTTCAATAGATTAAGATATGATAATTGTGCATACAAACAAGAATTAAATGAAAGTGTAGGTACTCTCGCTTATGTTTTAGACCCATCAAAGTATGAAAATTGTAATAAATGTAGAATGGAATTAGGAATTATTGGCGGTACTAATGTTAGTCAAATTAAAGGTAATCTTGTTGATTTGGAGACTGAATTAAGAGGTACTTCTAGAATGAATACCAAATGCCCAACTAAAAAATATCAAAATCAATGTCAGCAAAATAACGATATGACTTCTTGTCAGCCATCTAAAATAGTTTTACAAGGTAATGCTGGTAATAAAACTAGAACATTGGATACTAATATGGTTCATCTTCCTTCGTGTCAAATGATTAGATATAAACCAGTACCACTTGAACCAGAAATGCCCCCAGTACTTTGCCCTCAACAAGAACATTCTAATAATAATACTGTGGGGAATAACACAAATCGAGCAAATAATGTTAACGCAGCATTAAATAATAATGTTGTTGAAAACTTCCAACCATCTAATTCTTTTGATAATTATGCTGCTATATAAATTATTTAAAATTTATATATTTAAATTTTTTTAATTTTTGAATTATAATTAATATAATTAATTACTATATAAACAAATTATTATTTTTAATTTTAATTATAGTAATAATAACTAATAATGCTAGATGATAATCAATTAAAAAAAGAATTAGGTAATTTAACTGAAAAAGAACAAGTTAAATTTATGAAATTGTTAGACACATTTAATCATCGAGGTGGTTCTAGTAGTAATTCAAAAGTTAACAGAGCGTTAGAAGCTGCTAAATATAAAGGTGGTAATATAATTCAAGGTGGTGGTGGATTATTAAGTGGAATCCAAAATATGTTTGGTGGCGTTACACAAAAATTTAATGATTTAAAAGATTTCGCTACTCCAAAAATGTTTAAAGAAATAAATCAAGAATTAAAAGCAGAAGAAACATCCAAAGAAAAAAATACTGAACTAAATAAAGAAGAACACATTAATGAAAGTTTTAATGAAAGTACGGAAGAAGGTGTGAAAATGGAAGGGGGTAAACTTACTCAAAATACAAATAGTAGAGAAGAAGAAAAAGAATATACACACGAAGAATTAGAAGAAAGAGTAGGAAAATTAGAACAATCGATATCTTTACTAAATGATACACTTAGTAGTTTAAATAATGATGAAAACTCTAATGAAAACTCTAATGAAAACTCTAATGAAAACTCTAATGAAAACTCTAATGAAAACTCTAATGAAAACTCTAATGAAAACTCTAATGAAAACTCTAATGAAAACTCTAATAATACTACTACTTTATTAAAAGGTGGTGCAAAGAAAAAGAATAGAAGAAAACAATCTGGTAAAAGTAAAAAGAAAAAGAGGTCTAAATCTAAAAAAACTAAATCTAAAAAAAAACGAAAAGTAAAAAATAAACTACTAAAATCAAAACAATTGAAATAACACTAAACTATTCATTTGATTTTTATATTTTTATATTTTTATATTTTTATATTTTTATTTTTAAGTATTTAATTATATAAAATAATCTAGTAATAAATTATATTATATAATTATATATATTTAAATAAAAAATAAAATGAGTAATTATAAATTATGTCCTAGTTGTAAAGATATTAAAACTGATAAACACCATCAACTTTATTCAGTAGTTAATATGGATTGTTCCATATCTGGAGAAAATATTCCTCTTTTTGATAAACAAACATCTGGTAGCGAAAAAATTCATATAACTTTGGGAAAGCAAAATGCAAATTGTCTTATATATTATTTTGCTTCACAAAAAAAATCTGAAGATGGATTTGTTCCACAAGAAAAATCATATCAAAATGCTAGCAATAATGGACTTAAAAAATTAGATATGAATGGAGAAGCTATTATAAGATTAGATTGTCCCCAACATTATCAAGAAGGAGGTAAAACTTATATGTCTCACGTCCATATTTTAGTATCTGATAAAAATATGACTTCTTGGAAAAAGAAATTAATATCAATAAATGTTCTTTGTGATGTTTCTAAGAAAATACTTAAAGAACATATTAAGAATAATGATCGTTTAATTATTAATGCGCTTCCAAGCGAATATCACGAAAAAGAATCAATACCATCCTCTTTTAATTTAGTTTATAAAGATAGTAAGAAAATGTCTGTTAATGAAATACAAAAAAAAGTTAAAGCTATGGTTAAAGAACATACTAAATTTAATAGATATATTACTAAACATAAAATTAGTTTTATGGATATACCATTATGTGTTTATTGTTATGATAGAGGTTGTTCGGCAGGTCATCAACTAGCTAATGATTTATACAGAGCAGGATTTACTAATGTTATTGATTATAAATCTGGAATTTCTGGATGGAAATAATAGTATTAATAATTACACTTTAATATTTTCAATATTTCTCTCTATTTCTAAAACATCTAATTTATCAAATACTTTTTTTTTAAAATGCTCATTAAACATATTATTTTTTATGTTATCATTTTTATATGTAATTTTATTTTCTTCATTTATGATTAGTTTTTCTAGTTCTTCACTTATGAAGTTTTTTTTTATTATATTATTTTTTATAAGTAATTTTTTTCTTATATATTTAATTTTATATTTAATTTTATATTTAATTTTATATTTAATTTTCATTAGTTTACTTTTTGGTTTATTTTTAAATAAATCTTTACAGAGAATTGGAGTAGATAATCTTGTTTTTATTGTTTTCTGTAGTCTACCCATATTTATTTTCTGTTGTTAGTTTTAATATTTTAATATATTATCTATATAATTTTCAATTTTATATTAATATTTATTAATATTATATAGAAGTATTTATTAATATTATATAGAAGTATTTAATGATTAAACCATTTACACAATTATACGATCATAATAAAAATCCTAAAAAATCAGTTAAAGGTACAGGATATGGTTCTAAAGAAAAAGCACTTAAAACTTTACGTATAATTAAACAAGAACCATTAATAAAACAAAAACAAATAGTTATTACTATGTATAATAGAGCTAAATTTCATAAACATCGTACTAAAAAAATGAAAGATGCTATGAAAGTATATGAACAATGGATGCGTAAAAATAATATAAGTATTGGTAAATCTTTGCAATATTATAAAAGTAAAAAGAAAAATAAGAAAAAAGGAGGAGATATTAAAGAAAGTAAACATAAAACAAAATTTAAAGTAAAAGATTGTTGTGATGTATCTACCAGACATACTAAATGTATTAGAAAAAAAGATAATAAAATATTTAATCTTAAAAAAAGACGTTTTACAAAAAAACAATGTATGACACAACCTATAAGGGGTTTTTCAATGAAAAGTTCTTGTACACCTTATATTCATTGTTAAATAATATTAAATTTTTAATCATTTTTAATTTGTTAATAAGTCATTTAATTTATATTTATAATTAATAGTAGTATAATTTTATAGCTAGTCATAATATTTTAAAATGTCTTTTCATCAAAAACAAACTATAAATAAAAAAAGATTTGCTTATTCAGTAATGTCAGATGAAGAATTAGAAGGGCTTCACTTTGATGTTTTAGAAGTTCCACAATCTAGTAAAATACTAGATACTAGAAGTGTTGATAATTTTAAAACTAATGTCTTTAGTGGTCCTTTAAAATCAAAAGTATTAGGAGCATTAGATAAAAGCATTGCTGAAGAAAAACTAGAAGCCGCAAATTACTGGGCTTTTCAATTACTTTTTTCTGGTCATATAAACGCATTATTTGATAAATTAATATCTATTAGTGCTAAACAAATAAATATTGCTAACCCAAGATTGTCAACTTTTATACTTAAAAAAACAATAGAATGGGAAAAACTTAATAGTCATAAACTTTATGAAAAGAAAATGCAAATCAAATTACGCAATAATCAAGAAATGCGTCATTTAATAGTAGAAATTGTATCCCTACTAACATTATCACGAAAGCGTAAGTTAGAAGGAGTAGTTCGCCTCAAACAAAATGATTTTTCGGTTAATTATTTTAAATCTAAATTAGAGGCAAAAGATACACAACATATAGACCTCATATTAAAAGAAGAAGATCCAAATGAAGTACGTATAGCATCTAATGAATTTTTATATCAGCTTATGAAAAAAAATATTACTAAAACACTTTATTGGTTAAGTTGGATATTAGAATGGGAGAAAATCCACGTTAAAAAATATAAACAATTTAAAGTAGCACCAAGATATAATGATGGTATTGATAAAAAATGTGTAACAAATGTTATTTGGCTAATATGGGAAATAGTTAATTATGTAAAAAAAAGCAATTTTGATATTCAACTAGAATGTCATCAAGAATTAAATTCATTGTGGGATTTATATAAGCGTAATTTTACTTTAGGTTCTAGGTCACGTAAGTTAATATATTTAATATGGAGCATTAAGTTTTTATCAACACCTACGTGTGATTGGAAACTTAAATTAGTAGAACGTCCTTATCTTTATTTTCATTCTTTAGCAAATGTTAATTTAATGGCTAAAAAAATTAAACCACACGAAGTTAATAAAGGTATATATCAAAATGATAAATATAAAATTCTAATACAAGATAATTATATTGTAAGTGGGAATGAAAAAACTTCTAAAGATAACGCCAGAATACGACAAGAAGAAAAACATCGTAAAGATATGGAAAAAGCACATATTTCTAGAATTAAAGAGGCAAAGAAGAAGAAAGTATCAATGAATTCAATGAATAAAATGGATACATTACGAGAAATAGACAAATATATGAATTTTTAATGTTTTTAAATGTATAAAATGTGCGTTTAATGGTAAAAATATTAAATAATTTGACAAATACACATAAAATTGAAATAATTTAATATATATATATAACTATATTCAAATTATTAAAGATGGATTTACTAATCTTGGATAATAACATTTTGCCTTATCATGGAGTACTTGTAGGAATTAGTGATTTAATGGACACACTTGAAAAAGCTCCAACCCCAACAGTCGGTACTAACGGTTCATTGGTACCAAAAAAACAAACTCCTGTTCGTGCTGGAAAGCGAATTCGAAGGAAGCCATCCCGTTTTCGAGAACCGTTGAATTAATATAATTCAACAATGGGTAAGTGCGTAATACCATACTTTTTAAAAGTAAAACCATTTTTTTTATAAAATTTTATAATTAATAAATTATTATATTTATATTATTAATAATTTGTAAAAATATTAAATGAAACATTAAATTTTAATATTTTTTTTGTCATTTTAACACATAGCATAACTTAAATCATAAGCATTTATTTTCTTTAATTCTTCAAGTTCTTTAGTTTGTTCTGCTTCTTTTTTTTTTTGAGTTTCTATTTTAATATCTTCGTCAATATTGAGTTTATTTGAAAATTCAACAATTGAAGCATATTTCTTATCTTCCATAATTGTTATTAATTCTTGATTAAGTCTTCCAAATGCGAGAGGTGTTTCTCTTAATAATTGTGTACCAACCGCAACCGCAGAAGCACCTGCCAAGAAATATTCAAATGCGTCCATTCCATCAGAAACACCTCCACATCCAATTATATCCACTTTATCGCCTAATAATCTTTTAAATGTTTTCACATTTGCGAGACCGGTTGGTTTAACAATACTACCTCCTAATCCACCACGACCATCATTAGGAACAATAACACTTTCTTCTTTTTCATTATCAATTACTAATCCATTACCAATACCATTTATACAGGTTAAAAAATCAAGCCGAGGGTATTCTTTAATAATATCTGCTACTGTTTGAAATTGATACTTATCAAAATATGGAGACATTTTCAAACCAATTGCCATATCATTTCTAGATATTTCACTCAATTTTGATTCACTAAGTAAATCTAAAAAATCTTTTAATTGTTTCATATCATATCCCATTTGACCTTTTCCTATAATATTAGGACAAGACACATTAAATTCTACACCTTTCACATTTGTATCTGATTGTGTCATTGCTATCATATTCATCATTTGATGAGTATCTTTACGATCCATTGTTGATATACTTAAGAAAAATGGTTTTTGTCTTTCTTTGGTAGTTAAAGAATAATGTGTATATGCTGCGTATCCCATATTAGGAAGACCCATACTATTTACACTAAGATTAACATCATAAAATAATCTAGGTTCTGGATTACCATTGCGAGGTAGCATTGTAATTGTTTTAGAAACATACGCACCTGATTGACAATGGCGCATATCCTCTAATTCTTTATATGAATAACACCAACAACCACTCGCATTTAAAAAAGGCGAGTATAGTTTAATATTACCAATTGTTGTTGAAATATCTATCATAATTGTTTCTATATATAAGTTTATTATTAATTAATAAATAGTTTTAATATTTAAATAGTTAATTTATAATATGTATTTAAATCAATATTAAAATAAAACTTAAATAAAAATTATAATAATTATATAAATTAAATATTACAAAATATAATTTATACTTATAGTAAATTTATAATGTTAAATTGGATTAATAAAATATATGATAATTTAAAAAATGGATTACATTATACTTATGAAACTTATAATAGTAATTTTTCAATAGATAATAATTTACAAGCATACGGTATATTAAGTCATAAAAATGCATTAATTGAAAAAATAGATATACAAGAAACCCCTAAATGGTTTTGTATTTGGGATAATAATGATGATAAATATAAATATATTCATATTGATGAATTAAGTAATTTGAACTATGAATTTAAAAATGGGTTTTTAAATAATCAATATTTAAGAGATAAATATAATCCCTTTTTAGGAATACGAGAATATGATACAGAACATTATGAAAATTATTTAGAATTAAGTAATCTTTATAAAAATGGTTTAGAAATTAAAGAAGTTAATATAGATAAAACATCACGTGTTCATCCTATAATACAATGTGCGTTCGCAAATGATATGGAAGTTTCACCTAGATTAAAACATTATTACGATACTAAAATTAATTGTTTTTATTTAGAAGGAATTGTAGATGATAATTATTTAAAAGATTTTTATCATAATAATATAGATTATTCTTTATATGATATGGGTGATTATTATAATTTATTTGGAGATAATGACATTATATTAAATTAAATTTTTATATTTTTTGAAAAATAATATCTTAATATATATTATAAATTTTATATAATTATATTTATTATTAATAACTAATAACTAATAACTATTAAATATTAAATATTAAAATGGCTAAATCTAGTAAAAGAAGAAGTAAGTCTGATATGCGTAGAAAACTTTCTACCAAAGAATTAAGGTCTGTTGTTAAACACGCAAAAAGAAAAATGGCGTCAAATAAAAGAAAATTATCTCATTCTAAAAAAGGAAAGAAAAGCGGAAAGAAAAGCGGAAAGAAAAGCGGAAAGAAAAGCGGAAAGAAACAATCTAATAAAGGAAAGAAGAAATCCAAAAAACGTAAATCTAGTCGTAAATTAAAAGGAGGCGATGGTTATAGGGTCGATGTTAGTAAGAGTGTTGGGGGATTACCTATTTATGAAAAATATGCTGGTTGTAAAGGATCTACTAAAAATAATTTTAATATGCGTAATTAAATAACTATTTAATTAATCTATAACATCTATTTTTGTATAAAAAGGTGGTTGTAATGCGTCTAATTGTTTTATTAATTTTTGATTATTTTTATCATTTATATCTATATTGTCTTGATTTTTATTCCATTTTAATCCTAGAATATTATTGGCTATTTTAGTATGAAGAAAAGCTCCACCAAAAAAAGTGAATTCTCCGAAATATACTTCACCCTTTATAAGATATACATCTATCCTACAATGACGTTGTAATATTCTAGATGCGTTTTCTACTAAATATATCATTTTATCATATCCTTGTGGTTTAGGGAGTTTTTGATATTTATAATTTTCTTTTATCATTGGTACTGGGATTGGTTTCCAATTGCGAGTCATCCATACTGAATGAAAGACTTGCTTTTGTTGATTATTATTATCTTTTACAAAATGGCGATTATATGTTTTTGCTATTAAGAAGACACGACCATTAAAAGCATAACATTTATAATCACTTGGTATTTCGCTATTTTCATCTAATAATAACTCTTCAACTATATAACCTTTAAAAGGGACCCTAAAATCATACATTAGTTCGTGCATATAATATTCGTGTTTAATACTAGACCTAATTTCATTATATTTTTTAATAATTGTGGGTGGTTTAGTATGTTTATTAACAATCATATTCATATTATTATTCATTAAATAAACACCACACCCATCACATAAATCAGTTGGTTTAACAACATATTGTTTTATATTGAATTTGATGTTTGTTGGTTTATCAGTTAATTGATATGTTTTTGGTATTTTAAATCCGATAGTTTCAGCAAACTGTTTCGCTATATATTTATCACATAAAATCCATTTAATATAATCCCGTTTTTTCCTATTTTCTAATATTTGTTCCCAATAATTAATAGTCATTATTTTTAATATTATTAAATAGTTAGGTTTTATTATATGGTTATTATACGGATTATTTAATAAAAAAAAAAGTTGAAAAGTTGAAAAAAATTGAAATAAGTAATGTTTATAGTATAAATATCTAATTTGAAACTAACAAAAAAGGAGTTACACAGAAACTGTTATGAAAACTAAAGATTTTGAATGCGATGGAGTAAAATGGTGTGTTTATTATATAACAAAAAAACCAAAAGAACTTTCAGTATTTAAAGATTCAAAACAACATACAGTGATTGAACGCACTCATATGGTTGGAAAAGATTGGGCAATGAATTATCTTTGCCAAATTTTCAGTTCACACTTTCCAATATCTGAAGAGATCTCTAAAGAGATGGCAAAACAAGTCATTGATGTTGGGACGCTTAAAGAATAATTAAAAATTTAATATAAATCGTTTTAAAAATAATTTATAAACTTAAACACTAATATATATAAACTTTTATATTATAACTTTTTTTTTATTTTTAAAATATGGATTTAATAAAAGTCCAAAGTCTCCCCTTAAAACTAAATAAGGACGATATATACTCTAAATTACAAGATTATAATCTTAAATATAAACCAGACTATTTAAGACAAATATTAAATGAATTATCACGAAAACTCTTATTCGCATTACAACCTATTATAGATAAGAAATTTAGTGGAAAACAATATACTGATTTTAGACATAGTCAATCTATTAATACTGTAGTGTGGCAGTTTGGTCATTTAATTGTGTTTTTTTTAAATAATACAATAAGACTTCTACTAAATCAAAATTTGGTCACAGAACATAAAAAGATAATCGTTGATATTATTAAATATTTATCACTAGATATTAATATTTCAAATGGAGAAATCGATTATTATGATTATTATGATTCTTTTATAACATCTTCTCATATACGATATAAATTAATCCATAAAGTAGATATTAATAATTTAGTAAAAGCATATAAGTTGGTTATCGAATTATTAAATATTTACCTAGATAATGAAATAAATAATCGTCAATATTTAAGTAAAAATGGGTGTTTAAATGCCGTGGATAGTTATTTAATTATGATAGGTATTCTACATAATGATATGCATTATGAGGCTATATTATTGACACAAAAGTTTTATTCATACCCTAAACCAACCAATTTCAAAAGTATATTTTTAGATGCTGGCGATTCTAATGGAATTGGTAGTGAAGTTAATAATGATATAGGATTTATGTCAATAAAGGGTGGTGAATTTACTCAAGGATATTCTACCGAAAATAAAAAAGAAATAGATTTTTCATTTGATAATGAACGACCAGCATTTAAAACACGTGTTGATGATTTTACAGTATCAAAATATCCAATCACAGAAGGACAGTACATCGCATTTATAGATGCCAATTGTTATTATAATAGTGATTATTGGTGTTTAGAAAGTTGGGAATGGTTATCTAAATATGAAATAACATTACCTTTAGGGTGGAGTTATGTATTTTCTAATGGAAATAAAATGGAGAAACAATATTATAAAAAAGTAAATAATCGTAATATTCCAGTGAATAGGAATTCTAAAAAACCAATTTGTCATATTTCTTGGTATGAAGCAAAAGCATATTGTAATTGGAAAGGGGTACGTTTAATGAAAGAAAATGAATGGGAATATCTAGCAACACAAAAAGGAACAACTCGATTTCCATGGGGTAATCAATTACCAGATATAAACAATACCAATATAGATTATACAAATGGTGATATAATAGATGTTGATTATTTTGATAAGATAAATAATGAAAATAAAAATAATAATAATTTACAATTAATTGGAAATGTATGGGAATGGTGCGATGAAGTTATATACCCTTATAATGGTTTTGAAATAGACCCCGTATATAGAGAAATGTCTTATCCTTTTTTTGGTAGAAAACGAATTTGTCGTGGTGGATGTTGGGCGACTTCAAACTTTTTAATATCTGGAACATATAGAAACGCACAAGACCCAGACTGTCGTCTTCAATGGATTGGTTTTAGAGTATGTCAAAAATAATTGAAAATAAAACTAAATAAAACATTTTTTATGATGCTTTTTTATTATTATTATTATTATTATTATTATTATTATTATTATTATTATTATTATTATTATTATTATTATTATTATTATTATTATTATTATTATTATTATTATTATTATTATTATTATTATTATTATTATTAACTACTTTCTTTTTATGACTAGAGTCTATATTAGCACTTGCACTATAGTTTCCACTTTTAGTATTCATTCTTTTTTCACTTTTAATTGAACTTTTAATTGAACTATTAAAACAATTTGTACCAAATAACAAATTACTAGTTTTACTTTTGTTTTCATCTGTAAGAGTTGAATAGTTTAAAAAACCTTCTATATCTTTACATTGGTCTAACGAGTCCATACTTGTTGGTTCTCCGAAGTCTTCTGGGTTAAGCCAAGAAATGCTGTGTTCTTCTTTTTCACATAAATATTTTAATAATGCTTTATCGTATTCTTCCTTAAAATAACCATTTCTAAAACTATCACTTTGATTATCTAATTCACCATTGTGATACTTTTCAATCATATCTTCAACAAATTTAACAGTAATCGCACTTATAGTAACACTGGCACAACTTCCTGTAACACGGGATTTTCCCTTTTTTGTATGTTTTTGTGTTTTACCAAATTCTTTATTAAGAAGTGGAGGAACTTCAAGTTGTTCTATATTAATTGTTTCAGAAGCGTGTTTTAATGGACCCATTAAACTATCAGGGACGTCTATATATTTACCTGCGATAACATACATATCAGCCGCAATAGGATGATGTTTTCTTCCAACAAATCCGTTTATTTTAATATAATCAAGACCATCTTTTGACGAAATAGAATCACCATTAAATAATCCAGCCTCATAATTATTTAATGGAGACATCCATGTTGCGCTATTTAAAACATTATTAGCAGATATTTCAACATATGTTGGTGAACCTATTTGATTTATTAAAGAGTAATATTTATTATTTACTTTTTCACTATCAAATTTTAAACCACTAAAATTATTATTTTCATTATTATTATTAGCATTGCTTATGTTGTTATTAGTTTTATTATTATGATTTTTAAAGGGTTCTGATTTACATAATACTAATATTACTAAAATAATCATTAATATACAACATGCTATTAATAAAAGTTTGTTTTGTTTACTATTTCTGTTATTATTTTTGTTATTATTTGATTTTGATTTTTTAGACATATTGAATAAATTATATATATATATATATATAAAATAAATAAAATAAAAAATATATAAAATATAATGATAAAATAATTTATTAAAATTCAATTTTTTGTAATTAAGCGGAAAGTTCATTATAAATTTCTTCTTTAGTTTTGTTTTTCATTTTACCATTTCCTTTCTTGTTGTTCATATTCTTCTTAATATTAATATTATATTTAGTTGCTAATTCTTGTAATTCTTTTAATTTATAAGAAGATAATGCTTTCAAATTTAATTCGGGTTGCTCTTCATTAATTGTTTCATTTTGTACGTTGGTTGGGTTTTTTGTATTGGATGATTGATTGACAGATTTAACAAATAAGCGTTCTTTATATTGTTTTTCACATTTCCCCTTTTCAAAATTACCTTTAATTAATTTTAATGTTTCTTCATTAAACAATTGTTTTCCACTAGAATTCATAATTGGTACAAAATTATCATTAATATTTAATACAATATAAAATTCGATTGGGCTTGGATTATCAATATAATATGATTTTAAATACATATATGATTTAGTATTAATATTAATAATACAAATATCGTGTTTAATATAATCAATCGCAGCCATTTGTAATGAAAAATCCAAATTATGGTCATTCATTAAATCTGTAATCATTTTATTTTTCTTAAATTTTAATTCTTTATAATCAAATTGAGAAAATGTAGTTTCTAGTTTTAAACCCAATTCTCTTTTAAAACTAATAACAATACCATTTTTTTCTGATTTTGTCTTAACAATATAGTCTGTTTGTGTAAGTAAAACAAGCGAAGTATAAAATGAATTCTTATTTTTAATACCATATAAATAATATTCTTTCTTATCTAATTGTGATTTTGAATTATGTTTAGAATTTTTAAACAAAAAGTCAATCACTTCTGGAATATCTAAAATCTCATCTTCATTAAAAATAATGTCATTGTTTATATTATTTAATATAGTACTTGAATTATTGTTTGGTGATCCTTTATTAATATTACTATCTAATTCTGTATTAATAGATTGTTGCAAAGAGTTTGTTATCTTACCTGTAATATTCATTGTTGTATTAACATATTCATTTATTTCATTATTGTTGATACTTACTATTTGTTCTAATTCTTCAATACGCATTTGATATGCTGTCCTTTGTGTAAATTTATTACCATCTGGTAATTTGTGACGTTCTTTTGAATTAGATAAGCTATTAACAATCGTTTCTAATTTAATCATATTTATGATTTTTAGTTTATTATTATTCTAATTCAGTTATTACTGTTTTATATTTTTAAAATTATGTTGCTAATAGTAATTTATATAATAATAATCTTTAATATCATTAAATAATCAATTTTTTTAAATGTAAATTTAAAAAGTAATATATTAGTTTATTAATGTTCTAAAAACATTACGTGTTTCTTCGTCGTTCTCAACCAATAAATTATTATTTTCAATATATGTAATAAAATTATTAATTTCATTAATTGCTTTGTCAGAAAATTTCATTAAATCGAACATTACACCATTTTTATTTTGACTAAATTTTTCACTATTCATTTTAATAATTTTAAATATTTCAATATATTCACTTTTAGATAAATTATCAATTTGTGATTTTAGTTTAGACATTTTATTAGCTTTTATTTTCATTTCTTTTCGTTTCTCTATTTTTTTTTCCTCTAATTCTTTTTTATCTTGTTCTGCTTCTATTATTATATTACTTGAAATCTTTTGGATATTTTCTACTCTTTCTATATTGTTTATATTTATCATATTTAAAATTTAAGAATATTAAATATTTATAATATAAATAATAAATATAAAATAATATAAAAAATTAAACTTAGCTATGGAACAGATAAATTCAAAAAGAATAAAAATATATCATCACTCTAATATACCACCTCAAATTTCATTAAATGAAATAAATAATAAATTAAATCATATTAATACTAAATTAATAACACTAGATAATAAAATAAATCAAATAGGTAATATATCATATAGTATAGAAAGAAATATAGAACGTATTAAAAGTGACATAAATAAAGTAATTAAAACTAATGAAACTAATAAAATTACATTATTAAAAGAAATAGGCGAGCTTCAAAATGCTATTATTAAAAATTTATTAATAAACAAACCCATATCAAATGATATGTTAAGTGCGTATTCTTGAATTAAATAGAGTTGAACTACTAATCATTTAATCTCCACTATCTAATTGATTATCACCTCTTAATTGCTTGTTGCCTTTACTTGAATCGTTTACTGAATTTTCTCTTATTTGTATAGGTTGTGTAATTTCTTTTCTATAATGTAAATATTGTTTTATTTCAGGTATTATTTTATTTACACAATCTTCTACTACCATAGAATTTAAATCATCAATTTGTTTTTGAATATTATTATTATTGTTTTTACTATACGAAAGAAATAAACTCCTCATTATTATTTGTAATTGTAAATCAGATTGGCGACCAATATTATAATCATTATTTTTAATTCTCACTTCAGTAATTATCTGTTGTTGTAGTTTATCAATATTTTTTTTACTAAAATATGCTTGACTTAATGGCGTCATTTCTTGAATTGTAGAAACAGAATCTTGAAAACAATTTTGAGGTTCATTACTACCTTCATAAAGCTCATATCCAGGTGTAAATTCATTTTCTTTAAAAAAAATTCTTCCATTATATTTAGAGTCTTTATTCATTTTTTGATTTTCTTTTGAATCTTGAAAATCTTCCTCATTCATATTCCAACTGCTATAATTTGAATTATTCATAATTTTAATTAGTTATTAATATATTTATTTAATATATTTATTATTTATTATTTACTAAATATAATTATTATAAATATATTTTTATAAAAATAAATTACTTATTTATTATGTTTTATTTTTTATTATCATATCTTAATTATAATTAAGTTTTCTTTTCTAAATAATATATTAATAATATTATGATGATTTTTAATAATAAAAATTATAAGTTTAAAAATAAAAATTTATATTTAATAATTTCAGTGTTAGTTATTCTAGTAATATTGCTTAATAATAGAGATTATATTGAAAAGAATATGAATAAGGAAAAAAATAGAGAACTAGAAAGTTTTGCTAACAATAATAACAATAAAAATACTAAAATAAAAGAATTAAAAGAAGAAGTGGCAAAATTAAAAAAAACGAATAAAGATATTACAAATACTTATTTTAAATTAAGAAAACAAGAACAAAAAAGTCTAAGTAAACAATATGACTTAGCTGGCAAACAACTTAAAAAGCAACTTAAGAAGAAGTATGAAAATTTAGTAGTATGTGAAGAACAAGATTCTATACAAAAATTACAAAAACAACAAGAAATAGAAAATGAAAAAGCAACTAGAGATAGAGTACAAACAGATAATAATAAAATAAATAAGATGAATGAAGTTGTTAATAATTATTTAGAATATCAAAAGAATAAAGGTCCAGAAGTAAATTTATTGAATATTGGTAAGGATATAGAGAATGGTATATTTAAATTGACTGATAATTTTGATAGTAATAAAAAATCAATAATAGATATATTTAGTGGTAAATTTAAATCTGATAATAATGTAGAGGGTTTTATTAATAAAAGAAAACAAAAACCAAAAAAATTAAAAAATAAAATGAATGATAAAAAGCTAATAAAAGAGGGTTTTGTTGTTTCTGAAGAAGAAAATGTAGTTGAAGAAGAAAATAATGATAAGGAATTAAAAGAAAAATTTTTTAAAACAAATAATAATAAAGGAAATAAAGACGTTGACGAGGAAACAGAAAAAAGTGAAGTAGATGAGGATTTACTGTCTTATTTTACATATGTATTTGAAAATATATATTCATTGTTTAAAAAATACTTTAATCTTTATATAAATAAAAATAAACTATTTAATCTAGGTAATATATCTAAAGATAGTAATACTTTAATTGGTGGTGGTATGTTATTTATTATTATATCTATGGGACTATATTTTATTGATATATCTTCTTAATGTTTTATATTTTTTATATTTTTTCGTATTAATTTAATAAATATATATTTTATAATAGTTAATAATTATTAATTTAATTAATAAGTGATATAGCAATATAGTTATATAGTTATATATAAAATGAATAATCTAGTTTCGACAAGAATAAATCCGGATTATTATTATAATAATAAAAGAATTAATGATAATATAATATTTGAAAATGTTAATGAAGATAATAATGAAGATGAAAATGATATATTATCTTTAGAAAGAAAACTAGTAGTTAAACAAAGATATATTATATTATCTAGTTTAGATAGAGATTGGTATAATTTAGATAGTTCTGTTACACCCTTTAACTATACAGCTAAATTAGGTATGAATAATGATACTGAAGTTAATATTTTTACTTCAAATACTGTTAAAAATGTGGTATCATTGGCTGCTACTAAATTATTATTACCTAATAAAAAACTTTATGTAGATTATAGTTTAATTCAAGATAGTTTATCATATAAACCATATATTCTAATTGATATTAATGAAGGTGATTATACTAATGAAGGAACTAATAGTACTGTAAATAACGCAATCGCAATAATGAATTCAGCAACACCTGTTAGTAGAACATTTAGTGAATTAAATTACCTAGAATATAAAAACATAAATGGAGCTGTAAAAAAATATTATAATAATCCAATATCCAATTTATCTATATTAAATATTCAAATGAAGACACAATTAAATCAATTTCCATTTGAAATAGATGATGTTCTTTCTATAGATACTATATATTCAAGTGGTACTAATTTAAATGAAAAATTAAATATAAAAACAACTACATTTTTTAGTAATCAATACCAAACTGGTGATATTATAAAAGTGAAAAATTACGTTTATCGAGAAACTGAAATATATAAAAGTGATAGTAAAAGTTTTAATTTATATATAAATCGTGAAAAAGGACATAAAATAATAGATATTAAAAATAGTAATTTTAGTTATTTTACTATAACACAATCAGGAACTACTATAACACAATTTAATAATGGTAATACAGATTTTAATGATAGAGCATTTGCTTCTGGAGATACAAATAAAATTGTAGTTTATGCGGACGGTTCTACAGCTACTGTAACATTTAGTAATGGAACAGCCATTACTTCTAGTATTACTAAAACTATAATTTCTCCACAAAAAATATATTTTAAATCAGTAACAGAAGTTCAACATTATAATAATATTTTAGTTATATCTATTCCACATACTATATCAACAAGTACTGGAAAAATAGTCGAAGAGAGTTGGTGGACTAGTTTAAAAGTCGCAAGTACTACTGAAGATGATAGTTCTGCGTCTGGTGATAGTGGGGGAAAACTTATAAATACATTTTTACAATCACATCTCTTTCTTTCTATAGGATATTTAGATCATGAAAATATTATTTCTAGTCAATTAATTTAATTTATATTTTTATATTATAAAAAAATAAAAATATTTTATATATATATATATAAAAATAAATAAATAATTAATTATGATTTTTAGTGCAATTGTTTTAAATAATTTAAGAAAAAGGAAAAAAGAAAAATTTTATGATAATAATCCTCCTAATCCTTATAATACTGAAACTGTGAATTTGGATTTAAATGATGATTTTGATTTAGCATTAAGCACAACTGGAAAAGCAATAGGAGTAACGCTTATTGTTACAATTGCTATATTACTTATAATGTTAATTGTTGTTATATGTGCAATTGTAAAAGCAACTAAAATATGTGGTAATAATACAGCCCTTCACATTATATTAATATTGTTTATTCCATTGTATGCATTAATATTTTTAATTGCTGGAAAAAGTATTTGTCGTGAAAGTGGTAGTAGAAGTAGTAGAAGTAGTAGAAGATAATTATTTCTTTTAAAAAGTAAAAAATAAAATAAAAATTATTAATTAGTTTGTGATATTAGATTTTCTTTGTAACCAAGGGTCAGATTCTTGTAATAACTCGACTGTTTCTGTTAAATGATCTTCTTTTGTATTAAGTAATGTAGTAGAATCTTCTACAGTAGAACCTTTAAGAATTGTTTCTAGTTCTTCATTATCTACTTTATTAGGTATTTGTGGAGTTGTATCTAATGTTTCTTTTTTAGATAATGACGCTTCTTCCAATAGTTTTTTTGTTTCTTCTTCCATTCGTTTGTTTTTTAATTTCATTTCAGCATTTTCTTTTGCTGCTGCTTCTTTCATTTCACGTTTTCTTTCCTCGTAAAACATATCTCGTTGCGCTGCGTTTTCTTTCTTTCCTTTCATTAATGAATTAAGATCTTCATTGGCGTGTTCTTGATTTTCCATAAGATTTGTATCTGGTGACCAAGCCAACCAGTAACCAACTTGACCTACAAATACATCAAAAAGGGGGTCTAATTTTTGAAGGACTTTAGCACGAACTTCTGCCTCGCGATAAGTATCATATGTTCCTCTAACTTTAACACCGCGCACACTTGTTTGAAAATTATTGGCTTTATCAAATACTTCACCTATTTCTTGCCCCTTTGAAAAAAGGAAATCTTCATATTTCTCTTTCCATTCTTGATATGAAATAGTATCTAAATTAAATCCCTTATCCATATTTTTTTTAAGATGTGCTACATCTGCGATTTTTAACGTATTATTTTCTGCCTTTTTAAGAAGACTTTCCATATTTGTTTTTAGGCGCTCCATATGCTCTTGTGTTTTACATCTATGATAATTATAAAAAGTAAATTCTTCTTTACTCTTTAAAATCTTTTCTGGACTTAAAAATGATACACACGTAAAGTTTTGCCCCGGAATTGATTTATCAACCTCTAAATGGTCTTCCTCCTCTTCTTCCATATTATTATTAACTGCTTTTTCTACTGGTTTTGAATGAGACATTTTAAATTTACTAAATAATATATATTATATTAATTTATTGGATAATTATTAAAATACTTTAACGCAAAAAATCTTAAATTAAAAAAAAAGTATTTTAATTAATAAATTGTATTTTAATTAATAAGATTTAGTATGGACTTTTTGAGCCCGACCACTTGGATCTTCTCCAACTCCATCCCATTCTGTTTTAGGAATCCATTTCTTAACAGTGTTTGCTCTGTTTGGAAATAATTCTTCAAATATTTTTCTAAACATAAAAGCCTCTTTTGTTGTTGGTGTATTGAGTTGATATAATACTTCTCGTTTTGCGTATTCTTCATCACTAATTGTTTGTTCTCCTAATTCACGTACAGAATCAATCCAACCATATCCAACACCATCACTAAATTGTTCTTTTTGTCTCCATAAAATTGAATCTGGTAAATAAACTGGTTTTCCTTCTTTATCTTTAATATCAAAAGCTTTTCTCATTACGTATTTCTCTATACCATCTTTATGTTTAAGACTTGGTGGAATTTTAAAACAATAATCAATAAATTCTTTATCTAAAAAGGGGACACGTCCTTCTAAACCCCAACCTAAAGTAGATTTGTTAGCACGAAGACAATCAAAATAACCAAGGTATTTAACTCGTCGTTGTGTCTCTTCATAAAATTCTTTATCGTTGGGAGCACTCAAGAAATATAGATAACCTCCCAATAATTCATCTGCTCCTTCACCACTTAAAACCATTTTAACACCCATAGCTTTAATCTTTCTAGATATAAGAAACATTGGTGTACTCGCACGAACAGTAGTCACATCATAAGTTTCTAGATGCCAAATAACATCACGCAAAGCATCCAATCCTTCTTGAATAGTGTATCTAAAATCGTGGTGAATTGTCCCTAAAAATTTGGCTGCTTCAATTGCTTTTTCAGAATCTGGTGATTTACTACCAACCAATCCAATTGAAAAAGAATGAATTTTTTCTCCCCATTTTAAATCAACTTTTCCCTCTCTTACTAATTTACAAGTAATACTGGCGACTAGACTGCTATCTAATCCTCCACTTAATAAAACACCAAATGGAACATCTGTCATTAATCTTTTTTCTACTGCTTTTGTAAATAAATCTCGCAGTGTTGCGTATACATCAAATTCATTAATATCTTTAAAATAAGTTTCCATAGACGAATATGGTGCGTCAATCCATTTACCTAATAAAGATGTTCTATAATATTCATCAAAAGTTAATTCTCTAGATGATTTTAATATTTCAAATGATTTAAAATCGTGTTCTTTAGTTGTTAGAGATGCTGTTGTTAGTGCCAAAATACTACCAGTAGGAAATGTTTCCACATAATCACATAAATGAAGTCCTTTCAATTCAGAACAAACCATAAAGTTATTATATTCGTCAAATCCATAATATAAACTAGTAATGCCAATTGGGTCTCTTCCAACGAGAAGAAAATCATGTCCTTCGTCGTATAAAGTAAATGAAAATTGACCATCTAGTTGACTAATGACTTTACTTAGCTTTTTTTGTGTTAATGTTTCATTTTCAGCCATAAATTTTAAATAAAGAGCAATAATAACTTCACAATCACTATCTGTTTTAAAATCATATTCTGGACATTCACTTCTAATATCTATATGGTTATATATTTCACCGTTTACACATAATACAATTTTATACATTTTACCCGTTTTTGGTTCTATTATTTCATAAACAAATGGTTGACCCCCACTATGAGGGTCAACAATAGCTAATCTTTCGTGCGCCATTAATACTGTTTTATCAGCTACCTTACTATCTTTAAGTAGAGGAGATAATATTTGAATACCTGACCAATCTGGACCACGGTGTCTAATAGATTTAGATGACTTAAGACTTTCTGATTTATAATCCATCTTTCCTTCATTTTCGGAATGAATAACATAAATAGTAATACCACACATTGTTGTTTTTCTTATAAAAACAATATATGAAAGTATAATGTTTTCCTTAAATTATTATATAATTTTCAATTTTTTTGTTCTTTTTTCTGTTTTTATTATTTATTACGATTCATTTGTTCTTTAATTCTATCAACCATTATCCCTAAATTTATAGCTTCGTTTTTAATTTTTAAATGATCTGTATAATGTGTTTTTTGATCGTTATGATATTTTTCAACAATGTCATTTAAATCTACCTTTTTAATTAAAAATTCTTTATCTACAAGAATATTAATGTCTTTACCACCCGCATCAGTAGTTGCAATAATTTCACTATTATTTAATTTCAATGTATAACTTTCTTCATCTATTTTATTTATAAGAAACTGATTCTTTTTATTTAATTCTTCGGTTTCTTTATTATCTGATGGAATTAATTCAATAACATCACCTTCATTAAATATTTTAATTAAGTCTTTAAAATCTTTAAATTCTTCTTGAATATTAGTAAATTTTAAATTATAATCAACTTCGTCTTCAGAATTATTTTTTTCAAACTCTAAACCAGTTGCTAAAATACAATTTTCATTTGTATTACCTACTACTATGACTTTATATTTTATATCTGTAGATAATTCATTATGGATTGTATTTATATCGGCTTTTTTCTGTGCATCAATTACTGGTATTTTTAATTTATAATTTTTATTTGTTAAATATTCAACATTTTTAATATGAAAATGAAAATTATTTTTATGTGTTGCATTATCTTCAGGGTCTATATAAAACTTTTTTATAATATCATTTTCTTTAATAGGTGGAAGATTATCCATATATCTACTTAATATTAAATGAAGGTTATTATTATCCACATCACCATCAAATTTAAAATGGTCACCTGTAAAACTAAATTCAAATGGTTCTTTTATATTTAATTTAATTTTTGATATATCTAAATTAAAACTATCTTTGTTTTTTGGAGATAACATAAATAACATTATAATTAATAAAAGTATTAATATAAATATATAAAAATCATTATTTAAGATACTAGAGTTTTTATTCACCATTTTTTAATAATTTATAATATATTTATTATATATTTATAATTTATTTATTATATATTTATTATATTAAAATATTAAAATTTTATTTATTAAAAAGTTAAATAATTAAATAGAATGAATGTAAAGACAACACCTTAATATGTAACTTATGAAAGAACTTAGGTTTCCAAGTATAATAATATTATTGTATTTATAAGTTTGTAAGTTTTATTATACAACTGTACTACTAGCGCCAGATGCGCCAGATGAGCCAGATGTGTCAGTTGGGCCAGATGTGCCAGTTGGGCCAGATGCGCCAGCGACTATAGTTTGTGTTCTTTCATAATTAAATCTTTGATGTCCAAATAAATCACAATCTTGGAAACTTAATCCGTCATCATCTACTGTTAAACATTGTTTTGGTTTATTTGTTGGTTGTACTTTAGGTGTAATTACTACAAAATCATTTGGTAAAAATTGTAGGTTGTTTGGTTTTATTTGTAATGGAGATAATATTGTTTGTTTACTTTCATCCTCATAAGTTAATAAATCATTATATTTTTTTATATACTCATTTTCGTCATATTTTAAATAATGATCTAAGCTATTTTCACATTCAAGATTTTCTTTCTCTACATCTATTGTATCATCGTCATTTTTATAACATTTATAATCTGACCTAATATGATTAACTTTTAAATTTTGCTCTTCATTATCAATACAATCGTCAAAACTATAATAATCCGCATCGGTTTTTTCATAGTTATCGTTTGTAATAGTTAAACATTTTGTTTCACATTTTTTGTTATCTTTACTAGTAGTATATTTAATTTTATATAAATCATCTTTAGGATCATTAGGCTTTATTTTTTCTAAATCAAACATAACTGATGTATCTATATGTTTAATATTTTTTATTGGTTTTTTTCTATCTTCTATTTCTTCCAATTTCTCTTTTTCTTTTAATATAATATAGTTTAAAGTTATTTTATTTAATCTTTCTTTTATAGCATCTTCTATTATGTGTCTATAAGTTATTTCATTATATGGATTATTTTTAAGTTCATTGACTAATTTATTATTTAATTTAACTAAATTATTAATATCTATTAATTTATCTAGTCTAATTTTTTGTAATGTTTTTTGTTCTGTGGGAGTACCTGTAGAATACTCTATATATGTTCCATCTGCTTTTTTTAAATATTCTTTTTCGCTATAATTATTCATTAAAGACTCAATTTGGTTTTTAACGTCATTTATTTTCAGTGCTTCTTTTTCGAGTTTAGCATTGACTTCTTCAAGTTTATCAGTATCAAATATTATATTTGATACAAATCCTTCGCTATTTTTTTTCTTACAATGACATATTACAATTATTAATATAATAATAATACAAATTAATAAAATATCTTGTGATTTAAACATATTATCTTTCTCAATTCTAAATCTAGTAACTAGATATATATAATATAATATTATAAATTAAATATAAAATAATTTAAAAAAATATAAAAATAAAAATTGAATAAATAATTTAATACTATTTTTATATTAATATTTATAAGTAAAAGGATTATTTAATATATTTCATTGATATTTCATTGATATTTCATTGATATTTTATTGATATTTTATTGATATTTCATTAATAGTTTATTGATATTATAAGAATAAATATAATAGTTTGATAATGTCGGAAGTTAATACAACTAATAAAAAGAAATCTTCTAATATTAGAAAAGAAACTCAATTAGAAAATGATGCTTTATCAAAAAAATATCAAAAAAAAACACAATTAGAACACATTCGTGATTTACCTGATACTTATATAGGTAGTATTGAATTTAAAGAAACAAACGAATATATTATAAGTGTAGAAGATAGTAAAGATACTATAAAACTCAAAAAAATACAAATAAATCCAGGATTTATTAATATTGTTGAAGAAATTCTAGTAAATGCGATTGATGCTTTTAGTAGAACAGAACAAAAAAATAAAACATTAAAAGGTAAACATAAATTAAAGTGTGTAACTAATATTAATATTACTATTGATAAAGATGGAAAAATTACTATATTTAATAATGGAGATGGTATTGATATCGCAGAACATCCTACTGAAAAAATATATATTCCTCAAATGATTTTTGGAGAGCTTCTTACTAGTGGAAATTATGATAAATCTGAAGAAAAGATTACTGGTGGTAAAAATGGATATGGTGCTAAATTAACTAATATTTATTCTACATATTTTAAAGTAGAAACAGTTGATAGGCATCGTAAATTAAAATATGAACAAGAATTTAAAAATAATCTTGATATTAAAGAAACACCAATTATTACAAAATATAAAAAAGACCCTTATACACAAATTACATTTATTCCAGATTATAAAAAGTTTGGAATGGAAACAATATCTGAAGATATGATGGCTCTTATAAAAAAAAGAGCATATGATATTGTTGCGACTACAAATGGTAAAGTAGAAGTATCATTTAATGGTGAAAAAATAAGTGTTAAAGATTTCAAATCTTATATGTCTCTTTATATTGAAAAAAGCGACGTTAAAAAAGAGGAAGATACTGAAACTAGTATTGATATTGGCGATGATGATAATTTATTTGTTCATCAAGTTATTAATGATAGATGGATGGTTGGGGCGTGTCTTACACCAACTTTTGGATTTAAACAAGTTTCTTTTGTAAATGGTATTAATACTACACGTGGAGGTAAACACGTAGATTATATTATTAAACAATTTACATCTCATATACTATCCCATATTAAAAAGAAGAAAAAGATTGATGTTAAAGAAAATGTGATTAAAGAAAATATTATGATATTTGTTATTTCAACTATTGTAAATCCTAGTTTTGATAGTCAAACAAAGGAAACACTTACTACTAATAAAAGTAAATTTGGTAGTGAATGTATTGTTCCAACTAAAATGATTGATGAATTGGCTAATATGGGAGTGATTGAAAGGGCTATTAATCTCAGTAAATTCCAAGATACACAACTTCTTATTAAGACCGATGGTAAGAAAAGGAGCAAAATTCTTGATATTGAAAAACTAGATGATGCGAAATACGCAGGAACTAAATATTCAAAAGAATGTACTCTTATTTTTACTGAAGGAGATTCAGCAAAGGCAATGGCGGTTGCTGGTCTTAGTGTTATTACAAATGGACGTAATTATTACGGTATATATCCACTTCGAGGTAAATTGTTAAATACTCGTGGAGATGGTAAAGAAAAGATGATTGCTAATAACCAAGAAATTATTGATATTAAAAGAATTATGGGTCTTCAAGAAGGAAAAGAATACAAAAATATTGATAGTTTACGTTACGGTAAAATTATGGTTATGACAGACCAGGACGTAGATGGAACTCATATCAAAGGTTTATTTATTAATTTTATGAGTAAGTGGCCATCTTTACTTAAATATGATGGATTTCTGAATGGATTTCTTACTCCTATTGTTAAAGTAAAGAAAGGAAAGAAAACATCAATTAACTTTTATAATATTAATGATTATGAAAAATGGGTTGAAAAAAACAATGGTAAGGGATGGACATCTAAATATTATAAAGGACTTGGTACTAGCACGCCTAATGAAGCAAAAGAATATTTCCGAGATTTCAAAAAAATGGATTATATTTGGGAAGATACAGAAGGGGCATCTAGTAATAGCATTGATATGGCGTTTAATTCTAAGAGAGCAGATGATAGAAAAGAATGGCTTTCAAAATATGACACAAAATTAAATATAGATACTAATCTATCACAATTAACATATAGTGAATTTATCGATAAAGACCTTATTCATTTTAGCAACTATGATAATCACAGAAGTATTCCTTCTATGTGTGATGGACTTAAACCATCTCAGAGAAAAATTCTTTATTGTTCTTTTAAAAGAAATCTTGTTAAAGAAATTAGAGTTGCCCAACTTGCTGGATATGTTAGTGAAAATGGAGCATATCATCACGGTGAAATGAGTTTAAATGGTGCTATTGTTAATATGGCACAGAATTATGTAGGGAATAGTAATATTAATTTATTAGAACCCATTGGGCAATTTGGTAGTCGTCTTAAAGGTGGTAAAGATTCAGCACAACCTAGGTATATTCACACTCACCTTACTACTATTGCGAATATCATTTATGATATAAGAGATAACGCTCTTTACACTTATACAGATGATGATGGTCAAAAAGTTGAACCATACTTTTATGTTCCAATTATTCCAATGATTTTGGTAAATGGTTCTGAAGGTATTGGTACTGGTTGGTCGTCTGGTGTTCCTCAATTTAATCCATTAGATATTATTAAGAATATTAAAAAGATAATGAAAGATGAAGAACCTACTGAAATGGTACCTTGGGTAAGAGGTTTTAAGGGGACTATTAAAAAGATGTCTAAAAATCATTGGATTACTAAAGGTGTCTATAATTTAAATGATTTATCAACTGTTGTTATTACAGAACTTCCGGTTGGAATGTGGACTGATAATTATAGGATTTTACTTGATAGTCTTATGACAGGTGAACCTATACAATCAAATAGTAAAGGAAAAGGTGGTAAAGGTGTTGTACGAGGGAGAGGTAAAACAACTAATTCAAAAGATAAAGATGGAAAAGATAAAAAAGAAAAAATTATTTATTTGAAAGATTATACAAATGAATCATCTGAATCGCAAGTACGGTTCATTTTAAAATTTGATAAGAAAATATTAAATAAATTAATTTCTATAACTGATAAATCTGGTCTTAACCAATTTGAAATTATGTTTAGAATGACTAGTAAGATTTCTTGTGATAAAAAACTTAATGTTTACAATGATAAATGTAAATTAGTAAATTATACTAATATTGAAGATATATTAAAAGATTATTATAAAGTAAGAATTCATTATTATGAATTACGGAAAAATCATATGATGCAAGTTATGGAAAATAACTTAATGTTAATTAGTGTTAAAGTTAAATTTATACTTGAAATCATTAATAAGAAAGTTATTATTAGTAATAGAAGCAAAGCTAATATTAAAGAACAATTAATGACTAGAAAATATCCACAAATGATTAATAACAAACTTTATAAACTGATACCGGATAATGATAAATTGTTAAAATCGGGTAATGGAAGTTATGATTATTTAATCAAAATGCCTATTTATAATTTAAGTAAAGAACGCATCGAGGATCTAAAGAAAGAACTTAATGATATTGATACTGAATATAATACATTAAAGGGAAAAACATTAACAGAATTATGGTGTGATGATCTTAATGTATTTGAAAAAGAATATTCTAGTTTCACAAAAGCATATTATATTTATATGGGATTTGAAGCAAAAGACTTTGAAAAAGTAAAATATAAGAAACTAATTATCAGAGATAAACATAGTAGCGCTTAATATGAATTTATTGAATTTAACATTTTAATTATAAACTTATTAAATATTATATGTAAAAATAAAATTTTTTTATGTTTTTAGAAAAACATCTTCTTTATTAAACATATCATTAAATGTACTTTGTAAATTAATAGGTGATAATTGTTCTTCATATATACTTCTAGGTATATATCTATATTCAACTACTGTTCTAGTTTTAGTATTAGTAAGGAGTTTTCTTTGATATCCAATAGAAAACATTACAATACCAACTACAAAAAATAACATTACTATACTTTTCATTTTTAATTAATTTTTCGTGTTATAATTTTAATTTTATAATTAATTAAACTATTATATATATATAATATTAAAATATATTACTATTTACAAATAGTATATAATTTATTAATAATGATTCATTATTATTAATTATTAATTATTATTTATTGTTATTTATTGTTATTTATTGTTATTTATTGTTATTTATTGTTATTAGTCGTTTTATATTTTTTTGTTTTTATAATTTATATATTTATATATTTATATAGTTAAAAAAATTATGCGTAAAAATATTGTTATAGTTAAGAGACCTAAACGAAAAAGAAGTGTTAGAAGAAGACCGATTAGGAATATTAGAAACCCTCATAGAAGAAACAGAGGAAATGTAGATAGGATTAGTTTACTTTTAAACCCAGTACAATCTGGTTTTATGCTTATAATTGTTATTATTATAGTTGTTATATCTTTAGTATTAAATAATAATAGTTGTGCTAGACTTGATAGTAATAATGCTAATACTAATACTAATGGTTTTGCTAATACTATTAAATCAAAAATTAAATTAAAAAATAATAATAACAATGCTATTATTGAAGATTCTAATAAAAATAATACTATAGAAGATAATACTATAGTAGATAATACTATAGTAGAAGATAATACTAATAAAAATTTAGAAAAAGATGATAATGGTAAAATTATAAAAATAGTTCTTGATTCTTCTTGTGAATCTAAACCAAAAAAAAATCTGTCTTATTTTCAATATCAAGACTTTAAAGCACATGAACGAATAATTAATCCACTTCTTCCTCCAGAAAGAAGTATGGAAACCTCATATGGTATCCCTATTAATGTTCCTACAAGAGGAGAAGTTGGTTCTTTTCAACAAATAGGTGCTCTTTATAAAGAAACTGTTAATAGTGAAGATATGGCACCAGGTAATAATACTGATAGTGTCGTATTATCATTATTTGGAAAACAAACATATCCTAGAAGTCAAAAATGGACTTACTATACATCCAGTGACAGAAATCATCAAGTTAAAATGCCTTTAAGTAACAAAGGTAGAAAATGTGATTCGCAATATGGTTGTGAAGAAATAGTTAATAATGATTTAATAACAGTACCAGGATACAATGGTGTATTTAGAGCTGTAATATATGATTATGACGCACCTAAATATATTCCGTGTGTTTAATTTCTTATTTTTTGTTTTTTTCATTATATATTTTCATTTTATTAATTATATATATCATACTTATTGAAACCATTGAATGAGTTAATATCCATAAATTAGAACTAGCCAGACTATTACCTTTATTATGATAATAAAATGATATATAATAAAATAACAATAACATTATTATTGATACTATACAAAGATAGTTTTTAATTTTAAAACAACAATATATCGTATATAAAATCAATATAAAAATTATATATTGATCTCCATATAACTTAAACTTATTATTATAGTCATTCCAATAAACAATTGAAGTTATGAATAAATAAAATATAAGTATACTAGATATATATAATTTGTTATACAAAGCATATAATGATGCTATTAAAAAAAAATAACTAGAATAATATAATTTATCCATATCTCTTTTTATTTCTGAATTTACAGTTTCTGTATTTACCATTTTTAATATATTATTATATTATTATATATTTATATATTTACTTATTAATATTGGGTTTATATTTCATTTAATTTCTTTATTATAAATCTTTAATCTTTAATCTTTTAAATAAATAAATACACGTTATTGCTCCTAAAAAATGAGCAAATAACCATACATTAGAAGCTACTACATAATTTTGTTTAAATGTATAATGAAATGAAATGAAATATAAACCTAATATTAATAAAAAAGAAAATATTGCCATATAATTTTTAATTTTGAAACAAGTATATATCGTATAAAATATAACTATAAATACCATATAATAATCTCCACATAACTTAAACTTATTATTATAATCATTCCAATGAACAGTAGATGTTATAAATAAATAAAATACCAATATAGCAGATAAGTACAATTTATTATATACAGCATATAATGATGCTATTAAAAATAAATAACTAGAGTAATATAATTTACTCATATCTCCTTTATATTCATTATTTTTAATATGTGTAAACAAAGAAAATACATTATTTTTAAAATTAGATATCATTGTATTTATAATATATTATTAAATATACTAGATAAAAATGAATGAAATTATAAAAATAAATTAAAATTAAAATTATACATTAAGAAATAAACCATATAGCATAAAAGAAACAATTCCCAATACAAAACCCATTTTACACCTATATTGCATTTCTTTGTAAATTGCTAACCATGCTTCTCTTTGTTTTTGAGTTGTTAAATATGGAACCATATAATCTGTTTTTGGTTTTAAAATATAATAAAGATAATTAACACCGAGAACTATTACTGTAAACATACACGCTCTTCCAGTAGTTTGTTGTTTAACCATATTCAGATAAATGAATCCTAATAATAAACCAAAAATCATACCGTGAATATATATTGTAAGTCGTTCTTTCATAATTTTTTGATAACGCTCTTTTTGGTCTGTACTCAATATAGCATCAAACTGTTTTAATAACACATTTTTTTTATAATTAACCATTAAATATACTTTTGAACTGAATAAACCAGTCGCTATTAAACACGCTAAATTACAAACATTCATTTTTAAATATTATTTTTAATTACTATTTTATTATATTTTATTTTTAATTAATATATTAATTATTAAGATAAAAAATATGATAATAAAAATTTTATAAAAAATTAGGGTGGTGAATTATTATTATTATTATTATTATTATTATTGGATAATGAAGGTCTGGTAGAATTACTTAGATTAGAGAATAATGTAAATTTACCATTTTTAACTTTAATAACATTATAGTTAATCGCAAATAATTTAAATTTAGAAGCTCCTATACTACTTTTAAATGTTACATCAAATTGTGTATTATGTATTTCACTAAAATTACAAATACCAGACGGTTGACTAAAATCTTCTGGTGAAAGAGCAAAACTATAACAATGAATAAATGAAAATGGTGTGTTATCGTGTACTGATAACGGTTCTACACTTTGAAAATATTCACTTGGTAATTCTTCAACTCTATCAGAACCGTCAAATATAATTTTTGTTTTTGAAATAGGATCACGTTTTTTACTAGTTATATTTGTTCCATAACTAAAATAAATATTTTTAGATACAGCATCATCAGATGTAACAACCCATATTAATTCACTTACTATATATTTAATTTCTGGAAAAGTAATATTCATTTTAGTTGTATTTGCAGGAACATTTTTTTCAAATTTTTGTAACTGTGATATAAGATAAAATTTTTCAGTATCTGTTTTTTGTAAATCTTTTAAATTATCCTCGTCTAGTACAATATAATCTACTAACAAGTCAGCACTAACAATAGAATGACTTGATGTAATATCAGCACCATCTATTGCTTTATTAATAACTAAATCATTTAAACTTCTAATAGTTAAAACTAATTCTATTCTAGTATCATATAATGCTGCTATTGGTAAAATCATATTATTTTTTGTGCTATTACTGCTACTATTTTGACAAAACCAAAATTGTAATGGAATATAAATAGTTCCCTTGCGAAAATTAGTATGAGAATTTACATCTGATTTTTTTACTAGATATTTATAATTTTTTTGAAGTCCTGGTTTAATTGTTAATTCACTCCAAATATCTAACCATTCTGATGTATGTTCATCTATTAAAACACCATCCATTTTTAACTCAACCTTTTCTATTAATGCATGTCCTAAACCATTTGTATAACCAAAATTAGTTCCTGAAATATCAGGTAATTTTACCATAACTGTCATATTTGTTATTAAATCCGCATAACTAGCATGATTACTCAAATTTATAGACACTTTTTTCCCAAAATCAAATGTATTATCAAATCCTATTTTTTTAGTGAGTCTTGAAAAGGGTTTATAACTTTTATAAGAATGTTCAAAAAAAGAAACTTGTTCTCCTTGATTATTTATTAAATAATTACTTTGTTTTAATTGATTTCTTGCTGCTGATGACATTTTGATTTATATTAATTATGATTTATATTAATATTATATATTTTTGATTTATATTAATATTATATAAATTTGATTTATATTTAAATTTTATTTTAATATTAAGAGAATTATTAATTATTAATTATAAAGTCAATTAAATGTTTATAAATTTATTTAATTTAAAATAAATTAAAAGTTATTATTTAACTAAGAAAAATAATAAAAAATGTCCGATGGTTCAGAAGATGAAGATGGAGTTGGAAAAAATTTTGAAAATGTTCATATTAAAACATTATCAGTTGATAATATAGACATTCCCGGAACTGATACAAATGATGTTGGAACTATTAAATTAGCAGATAATTTAGAAATTGCAGGTGATGGTCTAATTTTACATGATTTAGAAGATTACGATTTTTCTACAGCAAATATAGATTTAGATAATACTGATGATAATAATGATAATATTGTCACATATTCTGATGATAATACTACAACTACAGTAACAGAAGTTAATTCCGATAGAATTATTACTGTTGCTGATTCTACAAAATCTAGTACTTCAGAACAAAATATTACTATTAATGGAAGACCATATACTATAATACAAAGTGGAACTACTATAACATTAGTTGATACATTAAAAAAAATTATTTCTTTAGAAGCTGGTAATTTAGTTATTGCTACTTATAAAAGTGATGGTACACGTATAGATAAAGAAATTATTATGGATACTAATAACAGTATTTCCGAAATAGCAAATGGTTCATTTGATTTAAAAGTTAGATCTCTCGATGTTACTAATACAACTAGTATAAATGAAACTACTCCATCTGAAGGTTGTGTAAGAATTGATAATTTTATTATTAATACTCCTCAAACAATAACTGTAGGAGGAAGTGGTATTACAGCAACAGAAACAGATCCTTCTTATACTACAGAACCTACTAATTCAATAGTTTATTTAAAAGCAACCCCAGATACTTCTCCTGTTGTTGTTACATATGTTTGGACTTTAGATAATTTTACACCAAATGAAGGACAAATGTTTACTATTTTCTTTAATAATTCAGCAGATACTAATGTTCATTTAAAAATAACTTTTGGAACTGATGGATTAGTAACAGGTAATGGACTTAATGATGCATTAACATTTACTATACATGGTCAATCAGCATCATTGGTCTATATAGATACTAAATGGTGTATTATTAATACAGGTGCCGCAGTATCTTAATAATATTATTTTTAAAATATTTTTATTTAATTTTTAGGTAATATTTTTAATATTTATTTAATTTTTAGGTAATATTTTTAATATTTTTAGATAAAATATTATATTTTTGTTTATTTTAAGTAAAATTAAATAATTATTTTTAAAAAAAAGTTTAATTTAAAAAATAATTATCTTTTATTACATTAAATATAATTTTGTTAAATATTTAATTTATAGTTTTATATAAAGTTTAAATATGTCTTTTTTTTATGGAGTAGCAAGTTTAAAAGATACCGCAACTGACCAAAATGTTTTTGTTGTTGATGGTAATAATTTAACTACTGGTAATAATACTGTTATAAGTTCTACTAGTACATCATTATCATCTGGTGAACTTTTAAAAGCAGATCATACAGCATCCGGTAGTAGTATTACTAATAAAACTGGTAATTTATCTAGTATAATATCGTCAAGAACAGATACTAGAACATCAGGAACTACTGCTGATAATTTTGATGTATTATCACTTAAAAGAACAAATGTTATGAATGGTAGTGGAGGTACATTAACATCAACAGGTTCTATATTAAAAATAGATAATATTGCTACACAAACTCAAGGAACACTTACTGATACAGTTAATGGTATAGAACTTGATATGGATGCAGACGGTACGGGGTCTGGTGTTAAAATAACACATTCTAATGCTGGCAGTGCTAAATCATTAGAAATAATATCTTCTGGAACGACAGGTAATACTGTAGATATTACATCTGATTCAATATCTACTGGTAAAGCGATATCTTTAAGTGCCGATGCTTTAACAACTGGTTCTGGATTTAATATTACCTCAACTAGTACTGCTTTAGCAGCAGGTGAACTTTTTAAAGCAAACCATACCGCATCCGGCGGTAGTATTACTAATAAAACTGGTAATTTGTCTAGTATAATATCATCAAGAACAGACACTAGAACATCAGGCACTACTGCTGATGATTTTGATGTATTATCACTTACAAGAACTAGTATCATGAATGGTATTGGAGGAACATTAACATCTACTGGTTCTATTTTAAAGCTAGAAAATGTAGCTACGCAATCCGCAGGAACTTTAACCGATACTACTACTGGTATAGAACTTCTAATGGATGCTGACGGTATTGGTTCTGGTATTAAAATAACACATCCTAATACTGGTGCAGCTAAATCTTTAGAAATTATTTCTTCTGGAACATCTGGTAATGCTGTCGATATTACTTCTGATTCAACATCAACCGGTAAAGTATTATCTATTAGTGCTGATGGTTTAACTTCTGGTTCCGCATTAAATATTACATCTTCATCTAATTCTAAATCTTCAGGAGGTTTAGTTAATATTGAACAAACTGGTGCTGCTGCTAGTCAAACTGCTGCAACATTAGCAGTTGCTACATCTGCTACTACACAAGGTGCGGTTGCATCATTTACCGGCGATTCTTTAACAACAAGTGATGCTGTAACTATTAGTGTCGATGCTTTAACAACTGGTTCTGGATTTAATATTACCTCAACTAGTACTGCTTTAGCAGCAGGTGAACTTTTTAAAGCAAACCATACCGCATCCGGTGGTAGTATTACTAATAAAACTGGTAATTTGTCTAGTATAATATCATCAAGAACAGACACTAGAACATCAGGTACTACCGCAGATGATTTTGATGTATTATCACTTAAAAGAACTAGTATCATTAATGGTAGTGGAGGAACATTAACATCTGCTGGTTCTATTTTAAAGCTAGAAAATGTAGCTACGCAATCCGCAGGAACTTTAACCGATACTACTACTGGTATAGAACTTCTAATGGATGCTGACGGTACTGGTTCTGGTATTAAAATAACACATCCTAATACTGGTGCAGCTAAATCTTTAGAAATTATTTCTTCTGGAACATCTGGTAATGCTGTCGATATTACTTCTGATTCAACATCAACCGGTAAAGTATTATCTATTAGTGCTGATGGTTTAACATCAGGTAGTGCTTTAGATATTACATCTTCATCTGGTTCTAAATCTTCAGGAGGTTTAGTTAATATTGCACAAACTAGTGTCAATACATCACAAACTGCTGCAACATTAGCAGTTGCTACATCTGCTACTACACAAGGTGCGGTTGCATCATTTACCGGAAGTGCTATGACTGAAGGTAATGCTGTAGAAATTACAGCTAATGCTTTAACAACTGGTAACGCATTAAAAATTACATCTTCATCGGCAAATAAATCTGCTGGAGCATTAGTTAGAATATCACAAACTGGTGTTGATACAGCACAAAGCACATCTACATTAGAAGTTTCTACATCTGCAACAACTAGTTCAGCAGCTGGTATTGCTTCTTTTACAGGTAATGCTTTAACAGCTGGTACTGCGGTGTCTATTTCTGGTAATTCTTTAACAACTGGAAATGCTATGACTATTTCTGCGACATCTTTAACAACTGGTTCCGCATTAAAAATAACTACTAATGAAACTAATGCTACTGCTGTAGAAATCGCAAGTGGATTTATGGTAATGACACCACAACCTATTACTATTGCTGATGGTGGTAGTGCTAGTGATGCTCCTTTAAATTTATTTGAAAGCAGTGTTATATTTATAGATATGAATGATGCTACTGATGAAGAACTATATGAAAGAACTGTTAAAGATGGTAGTGGTGGAACAACCTATAAAAATGGACAAATCGCTCATATATTTTTTGATACCGCAGGAGCATATCTTGAATTAAATTTTGGATCAGGTGGTTTATGTGCAGGTTCTGGTAATGTTCAAAAATTAAAATTTACACAAACTGGTCAATCCGCATCTTTAATTTATGTTAATAGTAAATGGTGGATTATTAATACTGGTGCGACTGTTTCATAAATAATAATAATAATCATTTTATTTTAATATTTTTTTTGTTTTTCTTTTATAAAAAATATATTTATATAGTAATAATAAATCAATCATTTTTAATATATTTATAAATATAAAAAATAGAGTGTAAATTAAATAATGTCGTTTTTTAATGGAGATATGAAAACTAGTGAATTAAATTTATCCGGAGGTATAAATTTAGGAAGCGATGCTTCTGGTGATATGTATTATCGTAATGCCAGTGGTAATCTTACAAGAATAGGAGTCGGAGATGATAATGACGTCCTTACATTAAATGGCGTTGTACCTGGTTGGGAAGCCGCAAGTGGTGGGGGTGGTGGAGCATCTACTTCATCCGCAAATTCTTTTACTGCTGTTCAAACTATTACATCTGACACAGATGGAGAATTTGTAGCTTTAAAATTAATAAATCAAAGTGATGCTGCTAATACAACAGGTATTGTATCATTAGAATTTGACCTAGAAGATACAGGTGGAACAGCAGTTGATGCTGGTAAAATTGCTGTTAAAAAGAATGTATCTTTTACTTCTACAGCATCCACGCAAGATTCTAATATGGTATTTTCTACTAGTTTAAATGGAACATTAACAGAATATTTAACATTAGATAGTAATGGTAAAATATATAGTAGTTCGGGAGATAAAACACATGCTTCTGTTGGTTCAGGATTTAATCATACTAATTCTATATGTAATTTTTATATTAATAAAATAGGAGGAGAAATTATTACTACATTTTTAATTGATTTAACTGATTTAACTTATAGTAGTAGTCCAGATTCTACTTCTGTTATTGGTAAAGCATCAACATCTGCCTCATATTTTTATGAAACTGCTACAGCAACTAATGGAGTAATATATAATATTGAACTTGTTTGTTTAGAAGCACCCGCTGGGGCATCTTCACCTGCAACTAGTATAGGAATACATTATAATACGAGTTCTTTATCCACTGGTGATGCTGTATCAAGTCAAAAAATAATTATGAATTCAACACAATCAATTGGAACTAAAAGTGAATTAGCATTTGGAGAAAGTATAGCGAGTGGAGCCACTAAATTATATTTGTTTGGAAATGGAGGTTCTACAAGCACTTATTCTGGAGGACAATTTTTAGTTAAATTATATGGAGCACCTACTTTATAAATGTCATAATACTAATAATTTAATTTATTTTTTAATTAATTTAAACTTTTTCAATACATTAATATACATATAAATTTAATTATATTTTGCTAGATTGTTGATTTAATAAATAAGTAAATAAGACAATATGGAATCTAGTGTTCCTTTTAATGAGTTTCAAAAACTATTGGGTGATGATATTGAAAAGAAAGAAACAGAAGAACCCAAAATTATTGAATTAGAGGATAACAATGATGAAGCAGTAGAAGTTTCTGATGAAGGTTTAGAAGATGAAACGAATGATACTAATAATACTAATGAAGAGAAAAAGGTTCAATTTAAAGATCCTATTAAAGAGGAAAAAATTATTGAAAATAATGAAGAACAGCAGGAACCACAAGAAGAAAAGGCACCTGAAAAAACATTAGAAGAAAAATTACAAGAATATTTAGCCAATAATAAATTAGTAATTTTGTTTGCTACAATTTCCAATGCAGATACTATTTCATTAGGGTATCATCAAAGTATGACGCAACTCGCCACTCATTTTACAAAACTTAATATAGTTTATGATACAATTACTATTCATAACGAACCCATTTCAGCAAGGGCAAAGAATTGTGTAGTTGCGAAAGTATTAAGTGATGATAAATACACACATCTTATGTTTATTGATACAAATGTTACATTTTCTTGGAGAAATATTCTAGAACTCATTATTAAAGATAAAGATGTTTCTGGTGGTGCAACACCTAAAAGAAATATTAATTGGGATAAAGTTAAAGAAAATGTTATTAAAAATAATCAAATTGAAAACGCACATTTATATGCGAAAAGTCTTAATTACCACTTTGCACCCATTATTACTAAAACTATGGTTGATAGTGAAGTAGAAGGACAACAACAACAAGAAAAACAACAAGTTAATATGGAAGATAATATGATTGAAGTCCATCATCTCAAAAGTAATTTTATGTTAATTAAAAGAAATGTATTGGAAACTATGGCTGAAAGACTTGGTATTATGCTTAAATTTACAAACAGTTATGAAGAATATAATGATGAAAGTATTAAAGACCATTTCTATTCCTTTTTTGAAAGAGAACGTACGGATAATGGATATGTAGATGAAGACGAAACATTTTGTAGGAGGTGGTCTAAATGTAAAGGACAAATGTGGGTTAATCTAATGTTTAATCTGAACACATCTTTTTATAATACTAATATTGGTTCTCTTTATCTTAGTTCAGTTAATTAATTATATAGACTTATTATGACTACTTAAATAATCATACGATTCTTTTAATATATTAACAGATGAATGAAGGAATGTTTTAAAGGAGGTTTTATTATTTTTATCTATATTATTCATATTATAATATTGAATTAGATGTGGTTTAAAAATTGGTGATTGACTTGGGTTAGTATTAAGTTCTAAGTTAAATTTCTTTGGTGATAATGGATTAGATAAATCTTTTTCATTAATAAAATCATATTCTTTTTCTAATTCGACAGATGATTTTATTTTATGAGTATTGTAATATTTTTGCGTTTTATTAATTATATTTATATTTTTTGATTTTGTGTGTTTTGGTATATTTATATCAGTTGTATTAATAGCATTTTTCAATTCTTCTCTCATTTCCATTGATTGTGTTTTAATATTTTCTTCTTTTTTTATTGATTCATCGTCATCTTCATCTTCATTATAAGAAGAATCCATACTATGAAAAGAATCACTACTCGAACTACTAGAAAATAATAAATCAAATTCCATTTCATTATTGTATTGATTGTGTTTATTTTCAGTGTCTATAGAGTGAAGATTTCTTATAATATCTGATGATTTAGTGTGTGAATTATTTAATTTATATGATGATTGTTGTTGTGATTGTTGCTGTGATTGTTGTTGTGATTGTTGTTGTGATTGTTGTTGTGATTGATTTGAATAATTTTCTATAAATGTTTGACTTGGTATTGCTATTTTATGTTTAATTAAATCTAGATTAGGGAGACTTTCATTAATAGAAATAGCAATTAAATTATTTTCGTGTTCTAATATTTTATCTGATAACCAATCATCATTAAAAAAATCATCCCAACCCATTCTATATATAGGATTTTTTATTAATAGTTTTGATAAAAGAACTTGTAATTTTAATGATATAGTTGTGTTATAATAATTTGGCAGTGTAATGTCTTTATCCATCATTTTCATGAGTTGATAAAAGTTCTTGACGTGATAAGGAGGATTACCAGTAATCATTTCAAAAATAATAACACCTACTGACCATAAATCTGATTTATTATCGTATTTTTTATAATGTAATATTTCAGGTGCCATATATAATGGACTACCACAATATGTGTTTTTTAAATCCATTTCATCAAATTCTTTAGCAAAACCAAAATCTCCTATTTTTAAATCACCACAATCCGAAATGAGTAGATTTTGTGGTTTTAAATCACGATGAATTATTTTCATTTCGTTTAAATATTTTAATCCATTTGCGAGGTCATTCATATATTTTTGAATATATATTTCTTGAATAGGGCGTTTATTTTGAAAAGTAGAAAAATCTCCTATTTTACAATATTCCAATACTAGATAAATATAATGAAAATTTTTATCATATATAACATCGTAAAGATTAATAATATTACGATGTTTAATTTTTTTATGTAATTCTATTTCACGCTTAGTAGTTTTTTTTAATTTATATATATTTTCAACATCTAGTTTTTTTATAGCAATATTTTTTTTAGTTGTTTTATCTTCTCCCAAATAAATAGTTGAGAATGCACCCTTACCTATTTTATAATTTGTTAATAAGTAATCACCTAAATCTATTGTTTTTGTTATTTTTTTAGTTTCTTGTGTCTTTATTTTACTTTGTAAATTAGTATTCAGTTGATATGAGTTTATGTCATTAATACTAGTTTTTTCTTCCATTAATAAATTAATAAATTTCTATAATTAAAATTAATATCTATTATTATAATAAATAATAATATTTATAAATTATAATATTAATAAATAATAATATTTTAAATATATAATCTATAATGGGAATATTTTCTGATAGGAGTGAAAGTGATTTCAGAAAATATTTAAAACTTGCTAAAAAATCAGAAGGAACCTTAATAAAATATTATAAAAAGAACTTTATAAAACATACACGTAGATTAGATGAATTATATAAAAATCATTTGGAAAGTTTAAAACGCATAGATGGTTCTATGGGGGCAATGAACTCAATGATTAAAATATTTAAAGAAGAACTTCCAAATGGTATGAAACAACGTAATATATCAATTGAAAGTATTAAAAATTATATTAATGCTGATACTAATATGAAAATAAAAGATTATAATATAAATTCTAGTACTACTAAAATGGATTTTTCAGAACAACACATTAAAAGACAATGTGAAGAAATTATTAATAGATTATTTGAAAAAAAACATACTAAAAACATAAAGCAAATTATAGTAATAATTAAAGAACCAGATACTGGTGAAGAAGAAGGTATATATAGGAAATCATATGTTAAAGAAGGTCAATATACAATATTAGGTTTAAAAACTGGAATTAAACGTGATAGTGCTAATATACTTAATTTAAATTTGCTTGAAGTGGTATTAATATTTAAATTAAATAATGGCAAGGGAGTGAAACATACTATTCCACACATTGGATTAAAAATAATTAAAGACAAAGCATACGAAATTATAAAAAAAATGATAGAATCAACATTAGAGCCATCAGAACAAATAACATTAAAATCATTCGCTAAACAACAAGATAAAAAACTTAAATCTATAATATTCGAAGAACAAAAAAAAATATTGGAAGATCAAGTTCAAGAATTAGATAAAGAAGGTGATAATCAAAAAATATTATTAAATATAGTTAAAAGAATTCATAGAAGTTCAAAAGATAAATCATATATGGATGATTTTGGTGTTAGAAGTACAGCTAATAGAGGTCGTTACGGTAGTTCTGGTGGTATTAGTTTTGGTTCTAGAACAGAATTGAGTAATAATGCTGATACTACGATTGAAAGAAAACTGGAAGACCAAATTGATATGCCATTAGCTGAATTAGATGAAGAAGAACAAAATGAAAGAGATAAATTATTTGAAGCTAATGTAATAGGTACCGATGATCCAGATAATATTCCAGAATTAATGGATATGTTCCCCAATTCAAAAAAAAAAGGGGGACGATCATATACACGTAAAAAGAATCAATCTATAAATAAAAACAGAAAAATATCACCACATAATAATATAAAATTAACTAAACATAGAAAAATTAAAAATAAAACACATAAACTAAATCAAAGAAAAAATAAAAAAATAAGAAAAAACAAATCAATTAAAAATAAATAATTTTTCTATTGAGTTATAATTATTTGTTTTTTCTTATTTTTTTATTTTTAATTTTTTATATTTATATAATATATATAACCTATTTATATAAGGTAATTTAATAATAAAACAATATATTAATATGAATAGAATAAATATTGATAATGACGAATGTATTAAATTAATATTCAATCATATAAAAAATAATGAAAATTCTAAATTAAAATCAGCAATTTCTAAATGCCCTGGTTTAAATATTAATAAATTAAAAAACAAAGAAAATGAAACACTATTACTACACGCTATAAATAATAATAATATGATAGGAGTAAATTTTTTATTAAAATTAGGAGCTTCAGATAATATTAATAATAATAATAATATTAACTATAATAGTAAATATACTTTCTCTGCAGTAGAAAATGGAAATTTAGATATGCTCACATTATTAAAAAACAACAATTTTTCTTTAAATAAAGTCGATAAAGATAATAATAATTTATTACATCATTATTTTATATCAAATAAGAATACATATTTTAATTTAGATGATACACTAGTTATATTTTTGTTAAAAGAAAATATATCATTAAATTCTAAAAATAACGATGGCTTTACACCCTTAGATATTATACAACAAATACTTAAAAAAGAGCAAAAAAATCAAAATCAAAATATTGATATTATAAATTTAATTGAATCTAGAATTAGAATTAAAATGAATATAGATAAAAATCAAAATGATTGTATATATAGTAATTTAAAAGATAGTATTAATAATTCTACTTCTCCTATTATGAGTAGTAATTATGACAATCATAAAGAAAATAGTAGTAAAATATATACATCATATTATTATCCCAACATTAATGAAACTATTAATAATGAAACATGTATGGATTTTGTTAAAGAAGAAATAGAAGAAGAAACAAAAGAAGAAGTAGAAGAACAAACAAAAAAAGAAACTAATAAAGAACCCTTTGTTAATCTTAAAGATAAACTTACTTCTGTTAGAAAAGCTAGAGATAACTATGAAAATTATTTAGAAAAACAAAATAATAATCAATTGAATGAAAATAATAAACTTATTTTAATTACAATTGTAGTTTTATTAATGATATTAATTGTTAAACTTATGAATAAAAAATAAGATTATGAATACAACATATATGGTGTTTTACTTTCGTTTTTTCTATTACCATATTCTGGATTTTTAATAAATTCTTTTAAACCATTTTCAATATCTTCCATATTTAATTGTTTTTTATTATCTAGTAATTCATTTTCTGTTGAGATTTTTAAAAGCCGCTTTGAATGAACCTTTTTACAATATCCAAATAAAGTAAGCATATCTCCTCCATTAAATTTAAAATAATGAATATTTTTTTCAAAAAAAGATATTGATATATTACTTTCATCATAAATATACCAATTATTTTCTCTTACAATTTTAAAAAAGATTTGTCGCAAATCTTCGCCATTATATTCTGTTAATTCAAATCTATGTGTAAAACGACGCGACAGACCTTCATTTTGACTAAAGAACCTTTTTTGCAGTGCTTCTTTATACCCTGCAACAATACAAATAAGATCGTGTGGATGTTCTGAAAGAAATGATGTAAGCATATCAAGTGCTTCTTTTGAATAACTATCTCGTCCTTCACTATCACCAAATGAATATGCTTCATCAATAAAAAGAACACACCCAAGTGCTTCTTCAATCTTTTTACGCGTTTTTTCTGCGGTTTGACCCAAATATTTAGCAATGAAATCATCTCGTTTAACACTTACTATTTTATCATTTTTTAGAAATCCTAATCCTTTATATATTTTTGCTAATATATGACAAATATGTGTTTTTCCTACACCTGGTGGTCCTTCTATAACCGTATGAAGCATATCTATATTTTTATCATCTAGTTCCTGTAAATAAAACACAATTTGATTAAAAATAGATGCTTTAATATCTTTTAACCCAATCATATTTTTTAATTCAATAAGAGGTTCTACTAGATTATTTAATTTACGAATATTAATATTATATCTGCGTTTTTTTAATTTGCGTTTATTATATGATTGTCCAAGAGAAATTAAATCATCAATATCTTTAATATTATCACCAAGCCATTCATAATCGTATGTTTTTTCTAATTCTATTTCTTCTATTTCTTCGTGTTGTTTTCGTTTTCTTTCAATTTCTTCTTGCTTTCTATCTTGTTCATTAAATGAAAATTGAGATGGGTCTTCAATAATAATAATACCTGAAGATTTATCTGATTTATTTGGATTAGTAAATCCACCCATTAAATATTCAAAAATATCTCTGTTAATTTTATCTATTTTATCTTTTGATTTGTCCTTTATATTATCTTTTTTTTTTCTTTGTGGTGGTTTTTCAGATGGGGGGGATGTTAATGGTGGGGATGGAATATCTGGTGAATTAGGTTCTGTTTCATCTGATGATGACGATGATTTATTTATTTGTTTCTTTTTTTTCCTTCTAGGTGGAGGAGAATTAAAACTCCTTAATGGTGGTGTAATAGAAGGTGTAGTATGAGATTTAGGAGGAGAAGGTGATTTTCTTCTAACTGTAACTATAAGGTCTTTATCTTTATTTTCAAAAAACATATTTTTATAAAAATTGTTATTATCAATCGTTGTCAAATATTCTTTTTGTTCTTCTTCTGATAATTCATTATAACATCCATCACACATTAAATCTATATTTTTTTTTTTATCTTCATTATTTATTTTCTTTTTTTTAGATAACCTTGTAGTTCTTATATTAGAATGATACAATGAAAAACAATTATCTTTATTTAATTCAATTTGACAAACACAACAATTCATAATTATAAGTTTAATTATACTATAATCTATTATATTATAATTTCCTTATTTTTAATAATTAATAATCTTTTTATTATTTAATTTTTTTTATTCTCACGATTTTATATTTTTTATATTTTATATATTTATATAGTATATATTTATATAGTTAAATTAAAATAATGAATTCTAAAAAAGGAGGAAGTCTTGCTTCCAACCACGTTCACAGATTATTAAAGGGAGATTGTAAAAAAGGAGGGAAACGCTCTAGAACAAAGAAAAGTAAGAGTAAAAGTAAGAAAAGTAAAAGAAGGACTAAGAAACCAAAAGTTATTAAAAGAAAAAAAAGAACTAGAAATAAAAAAACTAAAAAAAGATAAAAGTAGGGGGTTTATTGGGTAGTGAGTATACGACAATAAATATAAATGCTAGTAATGCTTTAGATGATTTATACAATAATAAAAAAGCATATTTTACTTGTCCTGGAATATTATTAGAATATTTTAGTGATAAAGAAGCAATATTTAAAGAAGCATTTTGTCCGATAGATTCTTCGGAAAAAATGATTGTAATATTAAACCATATGAAAGTTCAAGCAATGATTTTTCTTATTGGTGGAAGAAATACAATTTCTTTAAGTAAAACTTTTAAAGATTGTGAAATTTATGAAGATGCTTTGTCTTTTAATTATTTTTGGCCACATAGTTTTACGACGGGTGATGCGGATAAATTTAAATCATTTATTGATATTTTTAAAAAATATTAGAATATGATACAACCAAAGAAATAAAAACAGTTTATAAAAACAATTTTAAAGCTTTCAAATTGCTAGTTAATAAATGTTGTTTGAAATATATGAGAGAATGTCCTAACACTAACTCAGGTGGAACATAATTTTGTGATTTTACAAGATACAATTTGAGTTCAATGTCAACCACTGTTCATAGAAGATTTAAAAAGATATATCAGATTATATTATAGTTAATTTAATTATTTAAACAACAAACAATTCGCCTTCTTTGGGTATGATTTGTTGGTTGAGGGTGTCGTTTTCTAGGTCAAAGTATTTGCAGTTTAGTCTAGCCATTTTTTTTGTGTTTTTTAAGCGTTTATTATTATCGTCTTCGTCGTGTTTCATATCATTTAAGTTAAACGCCATTTCATTTGTTTCGTAAGGTGTTCCTTTTACAAAACTAGACGGTGATTTTTCTCTTAATTTACGAACACATTTTGCTAAATCATTTTCCACTTTTTGTTTTAATAAAGACCTTTTAATAGTTATAGGAACTTTACCACTTTTGAGGAGAGATTGAGATTTGGATTTTGTGTTTTCATTCTCATTTACCTTATTCGGTTTATTTTTAAGTATATTTGATGTGAAATTTTCACACCCTTTTTTATAAAGAGTAATAACACATACTATTACTACAATAGCAATAGCATAATATAAAAATTCAACGTTTATTTTTTTATCTTTTGAAATCATTATTATATATAATATGTAATAATATTTTTATTAATATAATAAAAATAAAATTAATGTTAAAATTTAATTGGATTTTAAAAAATCAATTATTGTTTAAAATTAAGAAATATTAAAAAATTAAAAATGTTTAAATTTCATTGGTTTTTAAATAATCAATAATTGTTTCTAGTTGTTTAGATATCTTTAAAATAGTCTGCATTTTTAAAGGAGGGATTTTTCTCTTTTCAATTAAATCTACTTTTAATTCAACTACTGTATATTTACTATATACTTTTAATAACACATTAATATCGTGACTACATTTCCATTCTAATAAAATAAATCTTTCCTTATGATTATAAAAATTGGAATTATTAATTTGATGCGATTCAAATACAGTCGAGTTTGATTTAATACAGATATCGGTTGTAGATATTGTAGAATTATCATAGATTTCGTAATCTTTTAATTTGGATTTATATGTTTTTTTAATAATATCATTTTTAATAAAATTATTAAATTTGGAAATTGGTAATGAACTTTTGTCTATTTTTTCTATTTCATAAATATAATCTTCAAAATAATATTTTTTAACATTTTTAAGATTGAAACTTTTTATATCTTCATGGAATATACTATTAATAACTGGTATTATATCATTATTATGTTGTTCTATTTTAGTATTAAATATAAAATCATGCTTTTTTTTACCATAATTAATTGTTATTTCATTAGCATCATTAACACTTCTTGATATGAAATCTTTTATGAAATCATAGGTTGTTATTTGAGATTCTTTCATTCTATTAATTATATTATAATAATACAAAATTCTTAACATTAAAAATTGATTTTAAATTATAAAGTCATTTAAAAACATTATAACTATTAAATAGTAACAATAGAATATTAAATACAAATTATTACTAGATATGTTTTATAGCAATACGTGTCTTAAAATAGATATAAGTAAAGATAAAAGGAAAAATATAAAATATGAAGATATTTATTTCAAATATAAAAAATCACAACTAACTAGTTCAAAAAAATCAAAATCATTAAATGAATTTATATCTAGCAAACTATTATTAAAAATTAGTAAAGATATGGAGGATAAAAAATTTAATTATTTAACAAAAACAAATTCTTTGTATTTTTATACGACTTTGGATATTAATCAAAAACCTGAATATTTTAGTACTTTGGTAGATTTCTTAGAATATATTTATAATTTGAAATGTGATGCATCTTACTTAATATTTAATATTAATGAAAAAGATTATATGATTTCTAATTTAAATACTATTGATTTTAAATCTCAAATTATACTAGATACAAAAAAAGAAGTTAAAACTGTTAAACATAAAAATACTAAAAATAATGATTTAGATGATGATGATATGGAGGAAGATGATTCAGAAGACGATGTAGATGATGATTTGGAAGATGATTTGGAAGATGATAATTCAGAAAATGATGATGATTTAGATAATAATTCAGAAGACAATAACGAGGATGATGTAAAAGAAAGAACTGATATAGTTAATGATGATGATGATGTAAAAGAAAGCAATGATATAATTGATGATGATGATGATGATGATGATGATGATGATGATGATGATGAAGAAGAAGAAATTATTGAAATAAAATCTATGAAAAAAAAAAGAGGCAGGAAAAAAAATATAGTAGATCCTTCCGAAATTGTTAAATCAGTAGGTTCTATACTAGAATTTAATTATAAAATAATTACAAAAGATGATAATCTACAAGATTATGATACTATATATACTAAAAGAAAAATAAACATTGGTATATTTAATAAATTAATAAAAGATAAGGAATTGTCACGTAAAATAGAATCTAGTATTTATAATTATTCTGTTTATAAAGCTGATAATCATAATATAATTCCATCATGGGATAATCCTGATTTTGTATATATTTACATTAATAAAAGTAAAGGTATTTACTTAAATTTAGATGAAAATTCATATGTAGGTAATAAAAACTTCATTGAAAGAATTAAAGAACCGGATTTTAAAATAGAAAAAATCGCATTTTTAAAACCACCGCATATTTATCCAGAAGTATGGAAACCTATTATAGATGAAAATGAAAGGAAGGAAGAAATTCTAAAGAAATGTGAGAATGAGGCATCAACTAATAAATTTCAATGTCCTAATAGAAAATGTAGAGCTAGAAAAGCAGTTTATACTGAAGTTCAAACTCGCTCTGCTGATGAACCTATGACCATTTTTATCACTTGTCTTGTATGTGGTAAACGTTGGAAACAATAAAAAAGTTTTTTAATATAATATTTTAATATTTTAATTATTATTTATTTTTTAGCTTAATTATTTAATTATTCTTCTATGATTTGAACAAATTTCAATTTAAATGCTAGTGGGTTTGGATATTTAGAATCATCTAAAAGAATAGGAACTTTACCTACTATTGGTTCTTTTGAAATATCAACTTTTCCTACTAGATTATTATACATAGATGTTTTAGGAGAAGTAAGTAAGATTAACTTAATTCTTGTTCCTGGTGGGGGTGTTGAGATGAAGTTGGCTTGCTGCAGGTCGTCAAGGGCTGTGAGAGCATCTGTGATTGCTTGCGCTCCTGCCAACTGCAACCACCTTACTGCTTTAGAGAAATCTTGTTCAACACCTTTACCAATGCCGTACATGATACCTAGGTTGAACTGCGCATTCGCAATCTCTGCTTCTGCAGCCTTTCGGTACCACTTGGCTGCCTCGATGTCGTCTTGCTCAACACCTTTACCAATGCGGTACATGTAACCGAGGTTGTACTGCGCCTTCGCACGCCCTGCCTCTGCCGCCTTTCGGAACAACTTGGCTGCCTCGACGTGGTCTTGCTCAACACCTTCTCCATTGTCGTACATGACACCGAGGTTGTTCTGCGCAACTGGAGTGTGCCGCCCGGGCGACCTGTCGTGCACCAGCTTCCAGCACCGCTTGAAGTCCTCTTCATCCGAGACATAGAATGGTGCACGACAGGTTGGGCAGTTGGGTGATCTTCCAACACGAACAGCTGTGTTGCACGCACCGCAGTAAGACTGACCGCACGCAGTACACATCCCATAATGCGCCCCATCCACTATCGCATCATCTACATTATCCATGCAGATTGGACATAAATCTTCTTCTTCTTCTTCTTCTTCTTCTTTTATTACCGAAATATTAGGTTTTACTTTTCTTGATGTACACTCTTCTCTATGGGTAGGTTTCCAATGTTTTTTTTGACATTTTTTATCGCAATATATTACCTTTTTACACTTACATTTTTTTCTAGCACCGGACTCACCACAACAATCACATATTTGTTCTCCTTTACTTTTACTTTTACCACTTTCTGACATTTTTAAATGTTTTATTACTAAATTACTTTGTTGTTAAAAATTCAATTTTTAATGATTATTAGTAATTATATTCTTATTTCTAATTTACTATTTTAACTTTTAAAATTGAATATTATAATATATTAAATTTATATATTAATTATATTAATCATTTTAAGACATTTTTAGGTATATTATTAATAGTATCTAGGGATAATTCACAATAATATATAAGTAAAATCTAAAAATAAATACAAAATAAATACAAAATAAATACAAAATAAATACAAAATAAATACAAAATAAATACAAAATAAATACAAAATAAATACAAAATAAATACATAATACACATAAATACAGAACATAATGTCTAGAATCAATCCTTATAATAATAAGAACAAATTGATTACTAAAAATGATGTTCAAAATATTCTTAAAAAATATGGAATTTTTCAAAATATAAACAATCTTGAAGTTTATCAAGAAGCATTTACACACGAAAGTTATTCATTACCTCATATTGAAAAGGTGATGGAACGCGATAATTTAAAATTAGCAGACCATTTAGATGGCGTTGTTGTTCTTCGCCCTAAATCATATGAACGCCTAGAATATCTGGGTGACGCTGTTATTGAAACAATTATATCAAAATACCTATTTGAGCGTTATCCAGAACAAGATGAAGCATTCCTTTCAAGAATGCGTGTTTGTCTTGTTAAAGGTTCTGCGTTGGCTCACGTAAGTCGTATTATTGGTCTCAATAAGTGTTTAATTCTTTCTAGAACAATGGAAGAAAAGGAAAATGGGCGATTAAAAGAAAATATTTTAGAAGATATTTTTGAGGCGTTTATTGGTGCAATTTTTGAAGATTTTAATACATCTACGTCATCTGGTTATCAATTTGCTGAAAAGTTTTTAATTAATCTTATTGAAGATGAAAGGACAAAAATTAATTTCGTAGATTTAATATTAAATGATGGTAATTATAAGAATAAACTTGTTGATTACTATAGACGTATTTTCAGAACAGGTATCACATTTAAAACAAGGGATATTAAAGAGGAAAATTGTATAAAAACATATTATGTTGAAGTATATCGCAATGATAATCAAGAATTAATTTCTTCAGGTAAAGGTGTAGATAATAAACAAGGTCAACACGCGGCTGCTAAAAATGGATTAATTAAACACAATGTTTTAAAATAAAAAAATATTTTTGATTAATTTTTATAATTTTATTATATGATTTGTTTTAATTTAAAACTTATAAAACTTTTATAAAATTTAATTTTTAATTGATAATGTAAGATTATCATGTAATTTTTTAAGGGCTGATTCAATAACATATTGTTCTACATTACAATTATTACCATTATAAGTATTATAAATATTATTAAATTTATCTAAAACATATGACCAATATGAATGAAATGAATCAATATTATCATTTTGCATATGAAATTCAATTCTACCAAATAATTTTTTGATATCTTGATTATTATCATTATATATCTTTTTATTGATAGAAATTATTTCAGTATTAGGTACAGTATTTGATATTAAATAATTATAACTATTATTTTTTGGTTTTTTAATTATAACTTTATAATTATTTTTATTGTTATTTTTATTTTTATTTTTATTTTTATTTTTATTGTTATTTTTATTTTTATTTTTATTTTTATTGTTATTTTTATTCGATTTATTATTATAGCTCTTTATAGTATTGCTATACATAATTGTTTGTCTCACAACAAAATTACCATTTTGTGAATATTTTGTATGTTTTTTTATCGCATTTAGGTTGTCATTATTATTTAAAGCATCGTATGGATATAATTGATTATTACTCATTTTATATACTTTTGCGAGTTTTATACAGCTTCTTTTTATTTAATCTATTTAATCTACTTACTTTAATTAATATATATAAACAATATTAAGACTAAAAAAAATTTCAATTTTTTTATTTAAGTCTTTTTATAAATAATATTATTAGTATTAGTATTCATTTTTAATAGAAGAATAATTTAAAATAAAAAAATGACGATGTCTAAATCTAAAGCAGCTGCTAAAAAAAAAATGTTTTTAAATAAAATTAAAAATAAAGTTAAAACAAGCAATAAAGGGAGTTATATGGATAGAGACTATTATTATGAAGACAGTGATGGTTCAATATCATCCGATGATGTAGATGTTTTAGAGGAAGAATATTTAGGGAATATTATTAAAGAACAGTATATTATTATTAAATATATAGGTAAAGGTACCTTTTCTAAAGTATGGTTAGTATTTGATTTAATAAATGAAAAATTCATTATATTTAAAATATATTTTAAGGATGATAAAGATGAATTTGAAACAGAATTAAAAACATTAGATGTTATTAAATCAAATAATATGGGGTGTAATTTAAACTATGAAGGTCATTTAGTACACGAATTTATAATTAATAATAATATTGAAATTGGATATATATTAATAATGCCTTATTTAGGATTATCGCTAGCTGATATATTAGAAGAAGTAGGAGAATTATCATTATTAGAAACAAAATATATTATTAAACAAGTATTAAAATCTTTACTAGAATTACATAAATGTAAATATGTTCATACTGATTTAAAAACTGATAATATTTTAACGGATATCTATTCAGAAAAAAATACAAAATATATTGAGTGGTTTAAAACACTTAATATACCAAATCAATATAGAGATATATTAAAACTCAATTCGCCAAGTGATGAAGAATTACTTAGATTAGATAAAAATAAAAGAAAATTTTTAAAAAGAAAAATCAAAAAACGCTCTATTAAAGAGTTAAGTTTATATATTAAAAAGAAGCTCAACAACTACGATACTGATTTACTTAATATTAATACAATAGATTTAAATATTCATAATAATATAGATAAAGAAGATGATATAGAAAGAACAGGAAATAAGGAAGAAGATATAGAGACTGATATGTCTATTAATCATATTGAACTAGATAAAATAGATTTAAATACAGTATGTATTCAACCATCTAATAATAATAACGATAACGATAATGATAATGATAATATGAAATATAATATTATTAATACTAATTTTACATTAATTGATTATAGTAACGCATTACATATAGATGAAATAGAAAATGATGATGAATTACAAATAAGAGCATATCGTTCTCCTGAAAATATTTTAGGTATGAAATACAGTTATCGTTCTGAATTATGGGCTGTTGGTTGTATATTATGGGATATATTAACTGGTGATTATATTTTTGAACCTGAATTAGTAGGTTCCGCTGTATCAAGAGATAGAGAACAGTTATCTTTAATGGAAAAATATCTAGGGAGAATCCCTAAAGAAATATCTTTTGAATGCGAAAGATTTTATGAATTGTTTGATGATTCTGGTAAAATTAAAAAACATCGTAAGGTTGACAGACATAATTTAGAGGGAGTATTAAAAGAGAAACGAGAAGATTTAAATGATGAAGAAATTTCAGAAATATGTGCATTTTTAAGAAAAATATGGATATATAACCCCAAAAATAGACTTAATTTAAACCAAATTATAAATGATGATTTTTTAATTAATATTTAAATTGTTATTGTTATTATTATTGTTATTTTTTATTATCGTTATTGTTGTTATCGTTATTATTGTTAGACTCAGATTTATCTTTGTTTATATTAGTTAAAAAATTTGGTAAGACGCCTGATATTATAATATATCTAGCAGAATAATATCCTAATAACATAAACAATACAAATGATAAAAATATAATTGTATATTTAATAGTTATTTTATTACTAACATACCAACTAGATTTTTTTCTTAAATCAATGTTGTCAGAATTATCTTCATGTGTGTTTTTTGATTTATTGGATGATGAATTTGATTTATCTTTCGAATATTTTTCATAAGAGTCTTTTTCTTGTTTTGATATAAGACCATCTGGTATATCAATACCTATCTCTTCCACTAATTCTCTTTTTTGTGCTTTTAAATCTTTCATCTTTTCATTAATTTCATTTATCATTAAAATGTTTTCTTTATCAAATTTAGCACTATTATTATAACTAATTGTTCTCCCATTTAATCTTTGTGTTAATCTATTTGTTTTTCTAGCAAATACTAATTTAAACGCTTCGAATAACGTTTTACTTATAATACCAGCTTCCTCAAAAACTATATAATACCAATTTTGATTACAAGGTTGTTTTGGCAATGAACCGGCATATGTAAAAAAACCCTTATTTTTAGGTAATAATAATTTTGGACCCCAATCGTCATTTACTGGTATTTTAATTTCCTTTTTTGTACTTCTGGTTGGTATTCTATTCATAAACTGACTAAAAAATTCGTTAGGTTGTCCTTTATCGTGTCCTATTTTATAAAATAATGAAATTATAATACCCTTATTTTCTGATTCCCAACTATCATCGTTATTATTATCATCTTCATTATTATTTTTTTTTGAATTATTATACGCTCTTTCATTCATACTTGATATAGAATTATGATACAGCATTACTTCTAAATCATAATTTTCACCATTAATAGTATGCATAGATGGTGTATGTAATGTTGCTTTTTTTAAATTAAAAATATTTTTATCACCTCCAAAATGATAATTTTCATCTTGTTCTGATTTATGCCCATCATAAGAAATAAAACTATCTCCATTAAAATAAATAGTTGGAATATTTTTTTCATTTATAATATTACAATCACTTGGTTGATACGAAACAGCTAATTTACAATCTACATCACATCTATTCTTGAAATTATCAAATGTACTTGTATCTATATTAATTGGTGATTGTTTTTTTCCATTTTTACAAATAGGATATTTATCCATATCAATATAACTCATTTTCTTTTTATTTTTCTTTTTGATTTGTTTTTAGTTTTATATATTATTAATTTTATTAGATATTATTATATAAATAATTATACATATTTAATATAATATTAATTAAAATATAATATTATGTTTTACCTAATAGCCTTTTTACTTATTATAGTTTTTATTATAGAAACTTTTAAAAGTATAAAATTATTTGATTACTACAATGAACAATTTAAAAATACAAAAAAAATAAATAATAATTATAGTAATAGTAGTAGTAATAATAATATTATAAACAGTAATATTGAACATTTCAATTCTAGTAATTTAAATTCTGATGAAGATATTAAACAAATGACTAAACACGGATATTTACCTCATAATATAGGAGACAGTTCTAACTATCAATTAAATCCAAATAAAACGAGTATTCAAGAATTACAAGAAAAATACGACAGTGGTGTATATAAATATGCCCCTAGCTATGACTCTAGTATGGTATATAATGAAGATTATTTTAATCCAGTTAAAGATAAATATACTAAGAATAGGAGAGATTTACCTAGAGATTGGAAATGTCAGAGGTCTTGGTTTGATTGTGCGATGGATGAAAATTATTTTAAGAAATTTAAAAAACCCTAGTGTATTTAGTTTAATAAAACATTTTATTAAGAAAAAAATATTATTATATATAATATAATAAGAACTTTAAGAAAAATATTAAGTAAATATTTAATAATTATAAATTATGTCTAGTATAAATAATATTTATAAATCTAATCTGGATATTATTATAAATTGGAAAGGGGGTGATTTAATAAAACTAAAAGTATGGGATGAAATAGATGAAAATGAAAATAATAATACAGAATATATATTAGAAATTGATGGATGTTATTTTAATTATTTTAAAAATATTGTTCCGGATTTTAATAATATTATAAACATTTTTAATAAATCGTTTAATCATTACTTAATATTAATTAGTATGTCTAGTAATATTACAAATATAGATAACAGCTATAATGAATTAGATAATGAAGAATATATTTCTAATATTATAAACTATCTTGAACAAAGTTTAGAGGGATTATACAGATTTAAAGAATATTATAATAAAACAACCGATTATGATACATTAGAGAAATTCTATAATAATTGTATTTCGCACCTAGATTTAATAAAAAAAAATAATATAATTCATAGTTTTTATGAAATGAAGAATTTAGAAAAAGAGAATTTAAAAACATATAATAATGAAAACGAAATATTTACTGAAATAGATTACGAAGATATTGAATTTGAAAATTCTAGTAATAATTGTAGGAATATACTTACTTATTTATCTACTTTTTTAGTAAGAATTACAGGAGCAATTTATAGATATACTGGTTTTGATATTACATTTGGTAATTAATTTAATTTTTAATTTAATTTTTATTTAATTTGTAAAAAAAAATATTATTATATCAATATATATTAATAAGTAAATATTAATAACTATTTTTGTTAATTAAAAATAATTTATATTAAATAAAATGGCTGATTGTTATAGAACTTCTGATAATAAATATAATGACGCTCCTCCTCTTATGGCTGACGGGCGTCATTTTACCGATTACCGTCCTAGTTGCGATTTAAACAATATGATTATTAGAGATAATAATATTGTTAATTCTTTTGATGGACGTCAATTTTTACAAAGAAATGCTGAAGAAATTATGAATATTAATAAAAAAGATGCTTGTATGAGAAATTGTAATAGAGAATGTGGTGGCGATGTTAAAACTGATTTAGTTGAAGGGTTTGAAAGTACTATGCTACCAGAGAAATATAAACAAGTATGTAATGGAAGTACATGTGAAGTAGTTGAGAATGACCCAAATGGTATTGGATTAGGAAGAGAATATTTTACAAAAGACCACGAACAATTTTTGGAAGTCGCTAATAAAAATTTGGAAAAAAATAACTGTGAAAACTTTAATGAAATGGTTGACGTTCAAGCATATGATATGAGCGAAAACTTATACGACTTAAGAACTAGCCCATAATTTTATTATTTTTACTATTTTAATTTGTGTTTTTTTTTTAATATAAATATTTTATAATATTAAATATTAATTATCATATTTAGTTTTAATAATATATACAATGAGTGAAAAAGAAACAGAACCTATAAAATATATTGATGTTGGAACGCAAGTAAATCTAGATGAGGAAGAATTAAAAGAAAGGGGTGACAAAATTAAATTGGAAAATGTTCGTAAATTAGTGTTTGGTGGTGGATTTTTAAAGGGTTATGGTTTAATTGGGTGTGCGAAATATTTATTAGAGAAAGATATTGTAAAAAACATTGATACCTATATTGGGAGTTCAGTTGGAGCCTTTGTTCTTATGTTTTTAGCATTAGATTACAATATAGAAGAATTATTAGAATTGATATACACTTTTGATTTTCATAAATTTGAAAACTTTACTATGGAAAACATTCTGAATTTTAATATGAATTTTGGTGTTGATGATGGAATGAAATTCGTACAATTTATTAAAAATGCTATATATTTTAAAACAAAAAATTATTATACTACATTTAAACAATTATATGAATTAACTGGAAAGCGATTTATTGTTACTGGAACAAATATTGAATTACGAACGTGTGAATATTTCTCTCATTTAACAACACCAGATATGCCTGTTTGGTTAGCTGTTAGAATTTCTACTTCTTTCCCTTTTTTCTTTAATAAAGTAGAATATAATGGAATAAATTATATTGATGGTGCCGCATCTAGCAATTGTTCTATTGAATATATTGAAGATGTATTAAAAGAAACAATAGATGATACATTATGTGTTATTTTACGGAGTTTAAATGATTTAGAATATAAATCAACAGATAATGAAAATGGAAAAGAAAAAAGAGGGGAAAACTTAAATGATGATAGAGAAAGTTATTCATTTTATAATTACTTACTAGATGTATTTTCATCTCTGCGTTATCAAGATATTTATAGATTAAAAAAATATAAATATAATTTACTAGAAATTGAATTACACGCTAAAATGTATACAGAACATATATCTAAGGAATATATATATAAATTATTAGGTACAGGATATGAAGTAACTAGGGAGTTTTTTGGGGATTAGTTTTTATTAAGATTAGCTAATATTAATTCATTAATTTCTTCTAATCCTGATAGGTTTTTTATATCAGAAATATGATATTTTTTTATTATTATTTCCTATTGTGTTAGTGTCTATTGGATTATTTACTGTTGCGTTATTTATTATTGTGGTATTGTCTCTTAGATTATTTGCTTTATTATTATTTACTTTTGCGTTATTATTATTTACTGTTGTGGTATTGTCTGTTGGATTATTATTAAGATTATTATTTTTATTTTTATTTTCTATATCATTTAATATTAATTGATTAATTTCTTCTAATCCTGATAGATTTTCTATATCTATATTTGCGTTTTCCCTAAATTTTTCAATATATTCTTCATTATGTGCTTTTAAGTCTTTAGTAGTCGCTTCAAATACTTCTTTATCTGATACACTTTTAAGTTTATTAACTTTATCTGATAATAAATCAATATCGTCGTTTTCATTGATTATTCCCTTTGTTACTAATATTGGTTTTAATATATTAAGAGCTTTATTTATATTATTTGAATTACTATCTTGATTATACAAAATAATTAATTTATTATCGATATCTTCTTTAGCATATTCAAAATGTTCATTTACTACTAACTCATAAAATGAATTAAAATTATCTGTTTTTATTTTGCGCTGAGATAAGATATCATTTACATATTGTGTATACATATAACTATTTAATGGTTCTATTTTATTACTTTTATTATTTAAAAAAATTTTTTTTTGTGTAAAATTAGAATTAATATTATTGTGATTGTATTTTAGTTTTAATAATTTATAATTAAGATCTAATACATTATATTTAAATAATTCATTTAATAGTTCTTCTTTATGTGCAAAATCATAGTTATCATAATCATTTTTATTTATAGTAACATCAATTTTGTTTATTTTTGTAATATCTAATAGTTTATTTATATAATTATTAAATGATGCCTTTATAAGAACTAATATATTTTCAAATTTTTCATATAAATCATTAAAATTAATATTAGAAACATCATACACACAATCTATATCTTTATTATCATTACCACAATATAGTTTATTTAAATACGCTTTATTAGTTTCTGTTTGTGTTTGCGGTATATTAATATTTTTGTTAATTATATCTATTTTTAAATTACTAAAAATATTAAAATATTTTAATTCATTATAATCGTTGATATAATCTAATGAATTTAATAACTTTATTATATTAATCATATGAACATAAATTTTGTATTCATTAGTATCTTCTACAAAATCATTGTTCACAAAAACTACTTCATCAAGAAAGTAATTTGGTTTGTTTCCTACGGTGAGATAATTAATAATATGATTTATTTTTTCTATACTAAACATGAATTCACATAGTTCTATCCATAATAATAATTTAAATCTTTGAATGTAATTATCTAATAAATTTTTTTTAAAATCCAGTGTATTATCTTGTGTTTTTAGTAGGGAATTTATTATTTTAGAATCAGAAATCATAATAGATTTAGAAGGTAATCCATTAGATATTGTATTTGCTACTGCTGCTTCTGCTTCTGCTTCTGCTTCTGCTGTATTTCCTGCTGTATTTCCTGCTGTATTTCCTGCTGTATTTCCTGCTGTATTTCCTGCTGTATTATTACCACTAGATGATATAATTCCTTTACTCACTAATACACCAACTACAATACCAGCAATTGCTAGAACACATACAACACCTATTATTATTTTTGTTGATTTTTTTAATCCAGTTTTTTTACTTATTGTTCTTGTTTTTGTTTTTGGTTTTGGTTTTGTTTTTCTGTTAACATTAGATTTGCGTTTAGGCATTATTAAACAATAAGTAAATAAATTTAATTGTGTATTAAAAGTTATTATTAATATTAAGTTAGAATTTAAAATTAAAAAATTAGGAATTAAAAAAATTAAATTAGAAATATTTATTTAGAACATTTTTTGGCGAACGCATTTAATCCAGCAACTGTTCGTTCTCCATTATATTCTTTAACATCACCACTAGATGTTCTGCATTTAATTGTTGGATATCCTTTAACATTGTTTTCACTTATTTTATCAGAATCTTCATCGGCTTCATATTCGACAACATTTATTTTTGCTTGTTCTTTGAATTTTTTCCATTCTGGCATAAATCTTACACAATGTCCGCACCATTTAGCGTGAAATAACATCATTGTTGGTTTTGAATTATTATTCGCATATCCTTCCGTAGTATTATTATTATTATTATTATTATTATTACCATTTCTTCTATTCATTAATAAATAATAAACGACAAGTATCACAATAATAATAAGTAACGCATCTGTCATATCTAAATTAGATAAAGCATTATTTGATGAATTAAGCGATGAATTCTTTGATGATGATTTTCTTCTTGTAGAAGGTTTTGATTTGGTTTTTTTAGGCATATTTAATTAAAATATTATAGTTGGATTTGTATATTTATATTATATATAATATAATATTAGAAAATAATAATGAAAACTATAAAATTAAATAAAATTTAAAAGAAATTAAAAGAAATTAAATAAAATTTAAAAGAAATTAAAAGAAATTAAATAAAATTTAAAAGAAATTAAATACTAGCATATTTTAAAGTATATGTTTTAGCTGTTTGAAAAAATTCATCTTTATCTTTATTATAAATATCAGCTGCTCTTACATCCAAAGGGTCGTCTGGATTTGGGTCACTTAATAAAGATGAAATACTTAAAAGCAATTTTGAAACTGTTAATGCTGGACTCCAACTGTTACCTAAAATATCTAAACAAATATTACCGTCTTTATTAATATTTGGATGAAAAATCCTTGTATTAAATTTAACTTTAGGTGGTTTGAAGGGATACGTCTCTGGGAAATCTATTGTTAATTTAAACATACCATTTTCGTATGGTGTTTTTTCTGGACCAATAATAGTAGCATCCCACGTATTAATATCATCATTTATAATACCAGCACTACAATTTACAGGAGGATCTTTTTGAAGTTCTTGTAATTCTTTTCTTAATCTCTTAATACTCATGACAGTTAAATGTCGTTATGTTATATGTTTATTATATTAATAAACTCTTAATTCATAAAAAAAAATGTATTTTATTTTTAAGTTTTGTATTATTTAATAAATTATTACTATTTAGTATATAGTATTTTATATAATATTATAGATTTTGTATTAATATAGTATGGTTAAAAAAAATAGTAAAAGTAATAAAAGTAAAAAAATAGATGGTATATATCATAAAAAAAAAATACCTAAAAAAGTAAAAGAGGAAGTATGGTTTACTATTTTTGGAAAAATATACGAATCAAAATGTTATATATCTTGGTGTTCTAATAAAATAAATGTATTTAATTATCACGTAGGTCACGATATACCAGAATCTAAAGGAGGTACTGATGAAATAAATAATTTAAAACCCATTTGTGATAGATGTAATCTTAGTATGGGTCATAATTATACTATTAAAGAATGGAATTATAAATTTAATAAAAATACTAATATAGAAACAAAAATTATAAATGATAAAAATGATATTAAATATTATAATTTTTATAAATATATAAGTTTTAGTGTATTTATTTACTTATGTTTTAATAATTTTGAATATATTAATAAAAATATTAGTAACACTCTTAAAAACAATATAATTGGTGAAAAAAATATAATATATAATTTAAATTATTTTGTAAATAGTTTTATTAAAAATATAAGTTATTATTTTTATAATTAAAAATTATAAACAACACGTTGTTGATTATGTCTTGATTTTTTTTCTAAATTTCTCTCTTTGTAGTTTGTGTTTTTTCTTTTTTTATTAGATACATTACTATCTATAGATTGGAGTTTATCGTATTTTTGTAATACTTCTTGGTCTGACAATAAACGTTCTTCTATTACTCTATTCCATAAATGTTTAGAATGATTATATATTTCATCCCATTCTTCTTTATTAAAATGACACTCTTTAAGAGAATAATTATTTACTTTCCAATAATAAGTTGTATCTAATTCATAATTTTTAGAAATAAATGTTGCTGTTTCATCAGCTATCCATTTATTAATTGCTTCTTTAGTATAAACTGTTTTTATATCAAATAATGTTCCTTTATAAGTATTATTATCTTTATGTTTAAATTTTAAAAGGATACCTTTTTCCACCCCATCTCTACAAATATTCGATAATGTTATATTGCTATTTTTAACATAATTATTCTGTTGACTAATACTTAAATGTTCAATATGAGGCATATCAAATTCAAATTTATCTTCTAAAAATAGTTGCTGTGTATCATAATATGTATAATTGTTTTCCAGAAAATCACATTTATATAATTTACAAACTTCTTGTTGTGTTGTAATTTGTTTTTGATATTCATATTTAATTTCATTTGTAATAGTTCTGGAATAAGGATTTTTAATTTCTAATAAATTCCCAAATAAAGCAAAAATATTTACAGTAAGATGTTCTGGGATATTTTCAATAGATAAATTATCATAATCAATATTATACATATCAAACCCGTCAATATCGTGAACTACACCATCTGGACTAGCTCCAATAAAAGATATGAATTCGTGTGGAATACATCCGTACTCTTTAATTTTAATTAAATTCCTTGTTTCATATAATACTTGAGATACTTCCTCAAATATAGTTCCGTGTGTAGTAGCTGGACTTGATATAAATTCTTTTTTAATACCTATTTTTTCTTGTATTAAATCTAATTTATAACTTTCTGTTTTTAAAACTTTATAAATAGAACTAGCCGACAATACTTCATTTCTCTGTGCAAACCATTCAGGTGTCCGTTGTTCTACCATTGGAATTTCATCCATTCTCTTTATATTTTTAATAATTATTTCAATATGTGGTTTCATAAATAAGATATATGCTACAATATAATGTTTTTCATTATAACTATCGTCAATATCACTAATACTAATATTAGGGTATTTTTTAATAATTAAATTATTGATTAACACCCTCATTTTATTTATAGGAATCTTAAATGTTAAATCATCGTAACTTAAGTTATTTTCTGTTTTATAATTTGCTATAATTTTCATAATTTCTTGAATAATCATTTGATTTTCCATTTTAATGTAAAGTAATGTAATTTATTTACTATAATTGTATATATATATATATAAAATCAATTTTATATATTTATTTATATTATAATTTGATAACTTTTATTTAAAGTAATTAAATATTAAATATTTAATATTTAATCATTGTGTATATTTATAGATACAGTATATATTTTGAAAATGAATAATACCCATTTATATAATGAAAGATATACATCTGAAATTAAAAATATAAAAGATAGTATTATTAACACATTTGATAATATAGAAAATATTCAATTTAATAATAAAACATCTAACAAATTTTGTTTTAATTTTATAAAGGGTCATAGATGTAAATGGCGCGAAGAGGGTAGGTGTAGATTTGCTCATTCTATTGAAGAATTAAATATTAGATCTATATCTAAAATTATGGAATTAGGCATACAAGCATTTTATTATATATATCAAGTAAAACAAGATAAGAATAAAGATTTCTCTATATTTGATTTAGTAAATATTTATAAAAATACTGAAATATTATTTAGACAAGAATATTATAATTTATATAAATCAAAATTTCAATATAATGAATTGCATAAATATATATTTAAACTTAAGAGAGAATTAGAAGTTCAAACGGAAAGTAGTAGTTTACATTTAAGTAGTCATATAGATAATTTAATAAATAGTGATTGTTTAGCTATAAGCATAAAAACAAAATTTAATGAATTAAAAACCATTATAAATTCAACAATTGGATGTAAAATATGCTATAAAAATATTATTGAATTAGACGATAAAGAAGAAGATAATTGCGATAGTCTAAACAAAAATTATAATTTTATAATGCTTTCATGTGGTCATTCAATATGTGAACACTGTCATATAGAACTTATTAATAAAAAAACCAATATTTATGTTGAATGTCCTTTGTGTAGAAATATTAATAATATTAGTAATACCACCCCTAATTATGAATTAAATGAACTAATATTTAAAATTAAGCTAATTTTTTCAAAATTAAGCAATATTCATAATGATATTAAAAGTAATTATAAACAATTAAATAGAAATAATTTTATTATTAAAAATGAAAAAAATGGTCATATAAATTATAACAAACATAAAAATATAACATACGTTAAATCATTTGAAGCCCCTTGGTGATTTAATATTAATATACATTTGTTATATCAGTTCTAGTTGGTGAAAACAACCAACTATTTTTCTTTTTATCAGACAAATTTTTATGAACTGACGAATTAAATTGTGGTTGTGATTTTATTAATGAATTATCTTTATTATCATTCTTTTGTTCATTGTTATTTTCTTCTTCTTCTATTAATAAACTATAACTATCATATTTATTATGTTTTCTAAGACTATAGTTATTTGTTTGTTTTTTCTTTATCTTATTATAATGTACATCTTTTTGTAACATAGCTGGTAATATATCTTTATTAAATTCTGGTATAGTTGGTACTTTTTTGCTTAATGTTCCATCATATAAAGCGTGTGGAAGAGATACTTCATTAAATCCTTTAATATGGAGTTTTTCAGTTTGATTACTTTTATCTGTAATACAATTTTCAAAATTGTATGGATTAGATGATGATGTGTCGTAATCATATTTATTAGCGTTACTTTTTGTGATTGTGTTAACAACTACATTATTATCTTTATCAATAGTAAAATCAATTATAACTCTTAATGTAAAGTTGTCTGTCTTTTCAAATAAAAATAAATCTATAAGATAATGAATAGTTTTGTCTTCTAATTTATCTTTAGTAATATTATCAATATTGCCAACATAAAATTCTTTATTTGTTTCTCTATTAATTAAACTTATTATTTCTGATAATATGTATTGAATTTCATCTAGTGTTTTATTTGTTTGAACCCATTGGGGACTACTTTTACTTAACAAATTACTATAATTAAAGTGTTGTTTAGTTCTATTACTAAATTGTTCTCTTTGTTTAGTATAAATAAGAAATAATATTAATATTATTGATAATGCTAATAATGATTGTATTTCCATTTTTATTCTAATATATAAGTTGTTATTATTTTAATTTACTTAAAAATTGTTTTATTATATTTAATATATGTCAACATAAAAAGTTTATAAGTATTTATATTTTAAAATTTTAAAATTATAATGTTATATGAATTAGGTACTAATGTAGATTTTAATTTTAAATTAAAAAACACAAAAGATTTAATTGTTAGTTGGCATTTTTTTGAAATAATTTCCCATAGCTTTAACATTAATAATGAACTAAATAACTACAAAATTACTATAAGTAATAAATTTAAAAGAAAACTCATTCATTTTATACAATATGATAAAAATATAGTTAAAAATTATAAAAGAAATAAAAACATACCTTTATCTAAAGAATATTTTAAAATATTAGGGGATACTTTATTAAGAGATGAGAATATTAAATATTATAAATTTAAAACTGTTCCTATTTTATTATTCAAAAATCTAGTTGTAATAGGAATAATATTTATAAATAATAAAATGAATACTAATTTACATAATCAAATTAATTATAAAATACTTTACAAAAAAATATTTTTGACACATATTGATAATTGTTTTACTAGATTTAATAATATTAATATTTTTAAGGGGATTATAAATTCACCTATTAATGAAGAATATTTAAAAGATAATATTATTTTAGTAAATGATTGTAAAACAATATTAAATGATAATTTGGTTATTCATTGTTCTTTATTAAATTTATTAAATATAATACAAAAATATAGTTATATATTAGAATTTAAAATATAAATATCAGTATAATAATAATAAATAATAATAAATAATAATAAATAATAATAAATAAAAAGTAATACTAAAAATGAATAATAATTATCCAACTATTACAAATTGGTCCATAGAACAACTAAATTCTGGTGATATTAGATATCAAGCCCCAGAATTATATAAAATAGGAGTACACGGAAAAATATATAATCATTCTAAATTTGAAGACAATACACAAATATTAACAAATTATATTGTTCATAGTGATGGAAAAATCATTACAACTGCTTCTGGTTCTAAATATTGTATTGAAGGACCTCCTTCCAAAGATTATAAATTTTATTGTGTTAAAAAAAATATTGATATTGATGAAAATAACCCCATTAAGCTAATAAAATGATTTTATTCATCTAGTGTATTTTGAAATTCTGAAATATCAAAATCCATTTCACTACCTGATTCAGAAGCACTATCATTAAAATCTGGTTCTTTTTTATTAGTATTATTAATTTCTTCTTCTTGTTGATTAATAGCTTCTTTTATACTATTATCTAGAGGGTGGTTTATATGTTTCTGTTGTATATTTGTTTTTTTTTTTATTAAATTTTTAATTGGAGTTGACATTTTTTTAGTTGATGTTATAGTATCTTCTTTCATTATTTCTTTATTATTTTGTATTAATGTAGGTTGTTCTATATTTTCAATTAATTGTAAGTCTTCCTTTGAATTATGAGTTTTATTATGATTTTTATGACTCTTATTATGATTTTTAGAATTAGTAAGTTCTTCTTTCAATTGTAAAATCAAAGCATCTTTTTCTTTTTGTAAATCTGTTTTTTGCTTACTACTTGTATCTTCATTATTGTTATTGTTATTGTTATTATCAGTACTGTTATTTTTGTTTTCTTGGTTTTGTAATTCATTTTTATTTGATGATATCATTTCTGTTATTTTATTTTTAATAGAAAAAATTTCTTCCATAAAACTGTGGTCTTTTTTATTATCTAGTGATTTATTATCATTATTTTTATCTTGTTTTGATTTATAAATAAAGGAATAATAAGACATAATTATATCTAGCAAAAACATAAACCAAAAATAAGGCTTCACCTTTTGTATTGTAGTATTTTTATTAAACGAAAGAAAAGCATGTATTGATAGATAAATTAAACTACCAAATAATATAATTGATAGGTTTTTTGCTTTTTCATTTTGCTTATTTAATAAACTAGAATGGTTTAATAAATAATAAAACATATTTTATAGTATTTGATGTTTTTAGAATAATATTAAAAATAAAAATTTTAAAATATATATAAAAATGATAAAAAATAATGATATTTTAAACCCAATAAATTTAATATATTATAAAATATTATAATATATTATAATATAATTATTAAATTTTAAAAATTAAAATATATTAAAATGGATTGTAATTTAAATAATATTCTAAAATATAGTGACTCTCCTTACAAAATGTCAGGTTATTATGATACATTATTACAATGTAATTTAATACCTAAAAATGATATAAATGAAACCATATTATCTAATTACAAAAAACTTCAACAAAAAAGAAAAAATGATATTAGTAATGAAATTGTTATACTAGCATTAGGAGATATTTCTTTAACAAGAGATATTGAAAAATATAATATAAAAAATGACAAGGGGCAATTTATACACCCATTTAAATATGTAAAAAAATATTTACGTGATTCAGATATAACCATAGGTAACTTAGAAACTTTAATAACTACAAAAGGCTCTCCTTATTCTTTAAAATCTCCAGAATTACAATTTCGTTCTCTACCTAGTAGTATTAATTCATTATTAGATAGTGGTATAAATATAGTTAATATATCAAATAATCATTGTAATGATTTTAATAAAAAAGGTATTATTGATAGTGCTAAATATATTAAAAATGTTGGTATTGATGTAATAGGTTTAAAAGATAATATTATAGATGAAATTAACTCATATAAAATATTTCATATTAAAGGTATAAAAATATGTTTTATTGGTATAACTAGACCATTTAAAAAATTAAAAAATTTAAATATAATTAATATATTAGATAATAACAATAAAAATATAATTAATTTAATTAAAAATAAAAGAAATGAAGTTGACATATTAATTGTTTCTATACACTGGGGAACTGAATATAGTTTTACTAAGGATAAATATCAAGATAAAACCTCCGACTTATTGATAGATAATGGCGTAGATATTATTTTAGGACATCATCCTCATACTATTCAAAAAACAGAAATAAAATACTCAAGAATTAATAAAAATCATTTCGGATATGTTTTTTATTCTTTAGGGAATTTTGTATTTGATTCACATGTAAAAAAAAGTGGTGTTAGAAATACATTTATTTTAAAAATAATCATTGATACAAATATATTAAAAGATATAATAAATAAAAAAATAATAAAAAATATTAAACAAAATAGTATTAGATTTGAATATTTACCGTGTATAATTTACCCTAATAAAGGTTTTTCACCAATGTCTGTTAAAAAATCATATCAAACTATTTATCCAAAATTATATACAAAAAAAGCAGATGATTTATATAAATATATAAAGTGTGCTAAAACATCATCTTGTAAAGAGGGTTTTACTAATAAAAATTATAATGTTTTAAATCATACTAATTTTAATTATAAATTAATATTAATTCCTATATGTGTATTGATATTATTTATAATTATTAAAACTTATAAATTACAAATTAAAGTATAATTTTAAAAATTGTATTGGTATTTTTAATTTATTTTCTGGATTTATTATAGCAAGTGGTGTAAAATTAGGAGATGTATTAACTTCATTAATACCGCAATTTTGAGTTTTATATGATTTAGACATATCTTCTATTATAAAATCAATTCCTATTAAACTTGTATTTAATATTTTATTAACCTTTTTAAACATTTTTATATTGTCAGGATGTATATTTTTTAGAGGAATTCTTTTATGTTCAGACCCATTCGTCCGTGTTGCTATATTTATATTAATTTTTTCTCCTTTTTTTAATATTGTTTTTCTATTAACATTCTGTGATTTAAGTAGTTCATCACTAATAATTATATTAGTATGATTTTTATTTACATTACTATTTTTAATTCTTATTAATTCTTCTATAGAATTTATACCGTTTCCGATTGCTATTATTGGTTTTTTAATATATACTTCAAGAATCTTGTCATTATAACATAATATTCTATAATCATTTCCTACTAGATATGTTTCTATTAATATTTTATTACTTTTACTTCTTAAAATTTTTTTATTTAAAAATTTGTTTATTAATATTGATCTCAAATGTTCTTTATCTTTAATATTAACAAATACTTTAATACCTCCAGTACTATCAATTGGTTTAACAACAACTGGATATTCTGAAATTTTATTCACTATATTATTTATTAAATTTAAACTTTTAATAGGTCCAAATTCACCTAATGTTCTAGGGGCTTTAATATTGTTATTCAATAATTTATTTGTAACATATTTTTTATTTCCTATTCTAATTTTATCTTCTTTTGAATATATATTATTATATAATCTGTCAAAAATAATTGATTTATTATTATGTGTTATTTTAATAATATTAGTATCTAGTAAAGTATATTTAAGATTTATTTTTTTACAAGATTCTATTAATATTTGTGTTACTATATGTCTTTCTTCTAAATTTTTGAAATTTGAGATTTGATATTTTTTATTTTTTATAATTTTATGTAATAAATACACTATAAAAAGTATTTGTATTATATTTATAAATCTGGTATTTAGGTTTTTATTATTATTTCTAATTTGTATTTTCATATTATTAGATATATAATACTATTTTAGATTTTTAATTATAATATACTAAATATTAAATATTGTAATAAATTTTAAATATTGTAATTAATTATTATAATTATAGTAATGTTCCTATATTATTAATTTCATTATCCATAAAATGTTTAATATTATTGCTGTAAGATAAAAGATATTTTTTAGTTTGTTCATTTAAATTTTTATCTATTTTACCAGAACTATATTCTTCAATCATTTGTTGTATTAATTGTCTTTTCGTAGATGTTAGTCTTTGTTTATACATATCAAACCACGTTTCTAACCTAGTTATCATTTTAGTAGAAAGAATATCTGTAAATTTATCTTGATTTTCATATATCCAATTATCACCATTATAGTATTCTACATAATCTTTATTTTTATTTGGCTGAAAGAAATTTCTATTTTCTGGAATATTATAATGTACCTTTTCAAGAGATTCCATAAATGAATTGTATGATTTATTTAAAATGCTAATTTTATCTTTCTTTGTCAGCGAATCTAGATTTTCATTCCCAAAAGCTCGTATATTGATATTGATAGTATTATTATTAGTTGTATTATTATTTAAAGTGTTATTATTAGTATTATTTGAATTATTAGAATTATTTGAATTATTAGTTGTATTATTAGTTAAATTATTATTATTTGAAATAAAATTATTAGAATTTAAATTACTATTAGAATTATTATTAGGATTATTATTATTAGAATTATTATTTTGTAAATTATAATTACTTATAAAATTATTTAATAACTCTAAATCTTTATTATTAAACTTAAAATCATCTAAATTATTAGAAATAGTAGAATTATTTGAATTATTATTATTTTTACTTTTTTTAAGATTTTTTATCTTTTTTTTACAATTATTATCATTTTTTTTACAATTTTTTACATTTTTTAACATTTTTTGAGAGTTTTTTTCTTGTATTTTTTGATGATTTTCTAACATTTCTATAAGATATTTAACCCTATTTAAGTTTTCCAACTTTTCTATGCGCTTCTCACAAGTTTGAAGGTGTTTATATTTACTTTGACGATGATTATAACACTTATTACAATATTCGCAAACGTGATTTTCTTGATTATCGAGGGTATCACTTTCCGTCCCCCGAAATGATGACGTTAGACTTACGCTAGACTTACATTTGGCTGACGCTAGACTTACATTTGGCTGACGCAGACTTACGCTCTTCGGGGAACTAGTTTCATAACACGGTACTTTTCTATTCAAATGTCGCCGCAAATGCCATTTTGATTTAAATGCTTTATTACAGTGTTCACAAACTGTATTCATTATTAATTATAAGTAAGATTTATTATATATTAAAGCAATATTTTATTTTAAATTAAAAATTATTTATTAAAATTAAATAATATTTTATGTAAAAATTATAAGAAAAAAACCGAAAATATATGAAAATAAAAAGTTATTAATGAGTTATAATTTGTTGTTTATGAGTATGATTACGCGATATGATTCCGTCCCACATTTTTTCGGGTAATGGAGCTTGGGCGAAAATGAAAGAAAAAGGTTCGTGTTAAACTGAATATTCCGTCCCCCAAAAATCACAAAAATTTGTGATTTTTGTGATTTTTGGGGTGAGGGGGGGGAGAACTTTTTTTTAAAAAAAAAAAATAAAAAAATATAAAAATTTAAAAATTAAACATACAAAAAAAAAAATAAGGGACCAAAAAATCCGCCTACTTTTTTTGACTTTTTTTACATTTTTTCAGTTTTTTTTCATTTTTTGACAGTTTTGAGTTAATTATTGATTATAATGAGCGCAAAATATGGCTCTTATACTTTACTGTATATTGACCGTTATAATTGCTATTGATTAATAATTAATAGTATATATATATATATGTATTATAAACTATTATTATATAAGAAAATACATTATAATATAATAGAAAAATAACTATATATTTAAAATATATTTAAAATATGAATAAAAATAAAAAAAACGTCTTGGTGATTAAAATCACCTTTGGTTTGTTTTTTTTTTTTTTTGTTTTTTTTTTAGAAAGACCCATTTCCCAAGTTGAAGCGTTGTTGAACATGTTGACCAGGCGGTCCACTGCGGTATTGTTGTGGTTGTCCTCCATGTTCAGGAACCTTCAGACATCGAATCAGCAAGGAGTTGCGTTCCTGACTCTCGAACAGTTCAATTCTCTTCCTCTCAAGTTGAACTTCGAGAAATCTGTTGTGTTCTTGGAGACGTCGAATCTCTATTTTCTGTTGTCTGTTCTGGTAAAAGACTTTGTGATGTACAGCAGAAGGAATACTATCATCGTTTGTGTATGGATTTCCTTCTGCTGCTGGTGCTGCTGCTGGTGCTGGTGCTGGTCCTGTTGCTGCTGTTGCTGCCGAACTACCAGTAGAACCAGCACCTGTTGTGGCTGATTCATCTTCATCTTTAAGTTCTGCCCAATCAATAGAGCTACCTCCAGCAGCACCGCCAGTATCTTCTGTGGCTGCTGGTTCGACTGGTCCTGCTGGTGCTGGTCCTGATGTGGCTGCTGTAGCATAAGTAGAACCAGTATCTACTGGTGATGGTCCTGCTGTTGCTGATCCTGGTGAAATTGTACTTTCCCATGAATCTGCTGTTCCATGAATTTGCGAAAAAGCATCAGGAACACGAGCAGCAGTAGCTGGAGCAGCAGTAGCTGGAGCAGTAGATGAACTGCCTTTTTTTTCATACTTTTTGACTTCAACACGTTGTCCGTCAATTACAACATGTTTGCCATCGATCAACTTATCTGCAAGATCAGCATCACAGGTAACATATGCGAAACCACGTTTTTGTCCATTCGGATGTACAGGAAAAGAGACATCGTACACAGTGCCCCATTCACTCAAACAGGATTCGATTGAGTCTCCGTCTGTGTAATGGGGTAGTCCACCGAGAAACACCCGTTTTGTAATCTCTTTGACTTCAACACGTTGTCCGTCAATTACAACATGTTTGCCTTCGATCAACTTAGCTGCAAGATCAGCATCACAGGTAACATATGCGTAACCAAGTCCTCGACCATCGAACATGGGAAAGTTGACTCCTTTCACAGGGCCCAATTCACTCAAACAGGATTTGATTGAGTCTCCGTCTGAGCTATGGGATAGTCCACCGAGAAACATCTGTTTGTATTGCGTAGTAGTCGTTCCGTCTGGTCCGACTACGGTGTCCAACTGCTCTGGAATAGTAGTCCATCCGTCTGGTCTGACTACTTTTTTTCCGGGTTTATGCATCTTGGTGTCCATCTGCTTGTTTTGTGATATTAATATATTAATATTATTTTATATAATTCAATTTTTTCGTTTTTTGTTCAAAATAATCTATTTATGGCCAAAAATAACGAAAAAAATGAATAAATATATATTATTAATTAATTTTATTTTATAATTTATTAATTTTAATTCAATATTATTAATTAAATATGATTATTATACTATTATTTAATATTTAGTACCCCCTAAATATGTTTTGTTCAATTTTGTTAAGGGGACCATATAATATAAATTTTTTTCATATATTTGATTAAAGTATATGTACTGTTTATAACTCTTTTCTAGCTTTTTTCTAAATTTACGAGTAATTCTTTCTTCTTCAGATTGCTGTTGCAGCCAAAGTTGCTGTTGCTGTTGCAGCCAAAGTTGCTGTTGCTGTTGCAGCCAAAGTTGCTGTTGCTGTTGCAGCCAAAGTTGCTGTTGCTGTTGCTGTTGCTGCCACGATTGCTGTTGCGGTTGCGGTTGCGGTTGCGGTTGCGGTTGCGGTTGCTGTTGCGGTTGCGGTTGCGGTTGCTGTTGCGGTTGCTGTTGCGGTTGCGGTTGCTGTTGCTGTTGCTGCCACGATTGCTGTTGCGGTTGCGGTTGCGGTTGCTGTTGCGGTTGCGGTTGCGGTTGCGGTTGCGGTTGCTGTTGTTGTTGTAATTGCTCTATAAGTTGTTCTTGCTGTTTCAGTTTCTGTTCTAGAGTAAG
>Ga0181555_1000081_pt1 | contig 87627 bp, 76 predicted proteins | sample 011ome_15_FD_145601 | JGI IMG/M metagenome (GOLD analysis project Ga0181555, IMG submission 145601) | Coastal salt marsh microbial communities from the Groves Creek Marsh, Skidaway Island, Georgia - 011504AT metaG (spades assembly) | ecosystem: Environmental > Aquatic > Marine > Intertidal zone...
ATCGCTTCATTGCCTTCAGGAATCCGGCCAGCGAAGACCTGAAATACATGCGGCATCTTTGGCCAGACGGTTAATTCGATGGCGCCGCCCTGCGCCTCTACCGCTGTCACCAGCCGCGTCGAATCACTTAATAGCAGTTCCGAGCTACTGGCGTGCACCAGCAGCGGCGGCAGGCCCTTCAGGTCACCGAACAAAGGCGACGCCAAAGGCGCCTCAGGATCACGTTGACCTAGATAAAATCCCGCACAGGTTTGTAGCGCTTTCGGGGTTAACATCACGTCGGTGACGATGTTCGTGCCCAGACTGTCACCGGTGAGTGACAGGTCGAGCCAAGGCGACAACAAAATCGCTTTAGCTGGCATTGGTAAGCCAAGGTTCTTCAAATTCAACAGCAACGCCAAGGCGAGACCACCGCCCGCTGAATCACCACCGATCGCGATGTTTTCAGGATCAAAACCTTGATCCAGTAAAGACCGGTAGCACAGGGTGGCATCGTCCAGGCCAGCAGGAAACGGATGCTCAGGGGCCAAGCGGTATTCCACCATCAGCACAGCCATGCCAGACGCCTGGGCAAGCCGCCAGGCCAAATTGCGATGGCTATCGGCCCCACCGGAGACGTAACCGCCCCCATGTAAATAGAGCAACACGCGCGCCGAGTCACTCACAGCCCGACCTGATTGAACTTGAACCCACTCGCAAGGCACACCCGCAATCGCCTCGGAAGTCACGTCTACCCCCTTAGGCACACCTGTGTTTAGGCCAGCGGCCTTGGCCAGCTTGTCACGGAACCCCGTAATGTCCGCCACGCTATCGAACAGCGGCCTGATGGTTCGCGCCATGACACGGCTGATTAGTGCGGCTCTGATACTCATAGATTGCTCATCGTCTCGATACTCAGGCTCAAAATAAACGCGCAGATTAAGTCAGTAGTGTGCATCAACCAGATGCCGGCATCAATCCACCTGGCGGGTGAGTTCTGCCATTCTATCATCCATCAATAGCGCTTCACCTGCGGCTGGCCATTAACGGCTATTCATCAATACTGACATCCTGAAATTGCAGCTCGTGTAGCGTGTAATATAATCCCTTCAGCGCCAGCAGCGCTGCATGGGTTCCCAACTCGCGCACCACACCGTGATGCAATACCAACACCTGATCAGCTTCCTGAATCGTCTGCAGGCGATGCGCAATCAAAATGGAGGTACGTCCCGTCATCAGCTTACGCAGTCCGTCCTGAATCAATCGTTCAGTTTCCGTATCAATACTGGCGGTGGCTTCATCCAAAATCAGAATCTCCGGATCTGCGGCCAGGACCCGAGCGAAGGCCAATAATTGCCGCTGCCCCTGCGACAGATTAGCGCCTCGTTCGACCAAAATACTGTCGTAGCCCTCGGGCAGCCGTTCGATAAATTCATGGGCATTGACGGTCTTCGCCGCTTCGATGGCGCGCTCGCGACTGATCTTGGGGTTGCCCAGAATAATGTTGTCGAGGATCGACCCGGAAAATATATGAAAGTCCTGTAGGACGACACCAATTCGGCTGCGCACGTCTTGACTGCGCAAATCGTTCAGGTCGATATCGTCAAGAAAAATACGATCGCGATCGAAATCATAAAACCGCCCCAGCAATCGAATCATCGTACTCTTGCCCGACCCTGTAGGCCCAACGATGGCCAATTTCTCACCCGGTTGAATGACCACAGACACACCCTTAAGAATTGGCACTGCTGGCGAATAGCCAAAGGTCAGATCGCGGAACTCTACTTTGCCGCGCAACCGCGCCGGCAACTCAACGGGGTGTGTCGGCTCATGTATTTGCTCGTCCCAATCCAACGCTTGGAAGATCCGCTCGCCGCTGGCCATCGCTCGAAACAACACATTTAATTGCTCGCCCAGCATCACGACCGGCGTAAACAACATATTCATAAAGCGGGTAAACAGGATGACACCACCCAGGCTCATCTCATCCTGCACCACGGCGCCGCCGCCATACCAGATGATGATTCCGAGGCCAACTGCGGCCAGACTATCATTGAAGGCACCATAAGCCGTCGACAAATCGATCGAGCGATTTTCATATCCCAGGTTACGTTGGTTGATTTGAGTATATTCGTCGAGATTGCGTGCCTGCCGGTCGTTGAGTTGGACCACCTGCATGCCCGAGAGATTTTCCTGCAGGTTCTGATTCAGCGAGGAGACGGTATTACGAACCAGGCGAAATATTTCCTGAGTCGCATTGCGGAAAAAATGCGTGGCGATACCCACAACGGGCACCAATAGCAGCAAAATCAGGGTGAGTTTAACGCTGGTAGACAACATGATGGTCAGCGCTACCAGGAAAGGCACAAATTCCCCGACTAAAGCCCCCATGCCCCTGAGCATTTCATACAACGCTTCGACATCATTGGTAACTCGCGTCATGATCCGCCCTGTGGGCACCTTATCGTAAAAGGAACTAGGGCGACGCTCTAGGTGGGCGAACAGATCTTGGCGCAGGTCGCGTAACGCATTCACAATGGCACTGATCAGAGTCAACCGATGCGCGTGACCTGCCACGGCCGTGACACACATCGCCAGCAAAAAAAGTAGACCGGCAGCAAAGATCGGCTCGATGCCCAGGTACGACTCGACCCAGCGGGTCAGCGCGATCATCCCCAGGTCAGGCATATGGCTGCTCATTTCACCGACGATAATATAGTCAACCAACACCCGGCTGATAATAATCTCCATCATCACCGTCACACAGCTCGCAGCCAGGATCAGTACAGCGCTGAACGCCAGTCGAATCTTGAAAGGTTCGAGCCAACCCACGATTCGGCGTAACAGCTGCAGATTCAATACGGTACCGGAGAGCTCGGCGTCAAACATGCCGTGATCTGTCTCGGCCTTGACTTGGCTAGCTTGGGTTCGCCTGCTCATAGGGGTGCCGTCACTTGCGCTCGGCGCTGAGCGGCTTGATCCGCACCTGGGGTTTGGGCCCGCTCCAGTTCGGCATAGGCTCCACCCTGGCGAAGCAACTCGGCATGAGACCCCGCCTCAATAATCCGCCCCTCATCGAGGACGATGATCCTGTCGGCATGGCGCAGCGTGGAAACCCGATGCGACACGATAATCGTGGTGCGTTCGCGACGCATGGTTTTCAGTCGATTCAGAATATGCTCTTCAGTCTCCGTATCAACACTACTGAAGCAATCGTCAAGGATCAGCACCGGTGCATTACGGATCAAACCCCGCGCTAAAGTTGCTCGCTGTTTTTGACCGCCGGACAAGGTCACGCCTCGCTCGCCAATCAGGGTGTCCATCTGCTCAGGAAAAGCCTCAATGGTCTCCCGCAGGGCTGCAGCCTCGGCAGAATCCCAGACCAGGTCTAAGGCCCGGGCCGGATCGTCATAACTGATGTTGTTACGCAACGGCTCACCGAACAAAAACGGATCCTGCAACACTTGGGCTATCTGGCTGCGAACCTGGCTCAACGGATAATCACAAATGTCATGACCATCCAGAAACAAACAGCCCCTGGGCGTATCCGCCATTCGAGTGAATAATTTCAACAGCGTTGACTTGCCCGCGCCAACCCGGCCGACAATCGCAATAGACTCACCGGCCTTGATCTGTAGTGTAATATCCTTCAACACGGGTTCTGCAGCCCGCGGATAACTATACGTCAGGTGCTTGAATTCAAACTCACCACGAATAGTCGCGGGCGTATTATCGGAGGGACTATCGTGAATTTCCGGCACCGCATCAAAAATTTCATGCAAACGGTTGGTCGCAACAGCGCCTCGTTGCACCAGCGTCACGAACATGCCCGCCATTCGAATAGGCTGAAGCAGCATGTTCAGACACGCCAGGAAAAACACCAGGTCGCCAATTGAAATCTCGCCAGCCAGAACTTGACTGCCACCGTAAACGATAATCAATAGTTGTGCGGCCGACGCCTGAAACGGCATCCAGGCACTCATTAGAGAATTAACTCGCGACTGGCTATAGAACGCTTGGGCATAATTTTCATTAACGCCACCGAAGCGGCGAATTTCGTTGTCTTCCTGAGCCTGAGCCTGAACGGTTCTGATGCCGCCTAGGTTCTCTTGAACGAGGCTCGAGAGCGCCGACAGGTTTTCCTGCACAGCCACAGAAGTGACTGCCAGTTGCCGCGACATCCACCAACCATAGTAAAAAATAGCCGGCAGAATTGGCATGATCATGAAGGTCAACGCCGGTGACTTGTACATCATCGCTGAGACCCCGAACAATGGCGCATAGACCATGATCACAATCTGGATCATCCCAAACGCCACCAAACGCTGGATCAAGGAGATATCCTGAATCGCTCGCGTCATGATGTCGCCGACGCCCATCTTCGAAAAGAAATCACTGCCCTGTTGCTGCACAGTCATATACAGCCGCTGACGTAAATCATAGGCAACCAGCTGACCCACGCGCCGAACCTGGCGGCGCGCATGCACCACGAAGACAAACCGAAGCATCACGGAGAAAATCAGAACGGTGGCGACCTGGCCTACGGAAAATGGCGCGAGGACGGAATCTGCGCTGCCGCCCAGTATCTCAATGGTATCAATACCAACCGATACTAAGTAATAAGTACTGACTTCAAAGAAACGCGCGATAAAGAAGCTCAGGAAGCCGAGGCCTATCTGGTAGCGATAGGGCCGAAGAAACGGAATTAGGCGAATCAAGGACTTCAATAGTTGGATCTCAAGTTGACGCGTTATTCTGCCACAACTGCACTGAGACTGAAATGTGCAGCCGCCTGCATCGCCAGCTAATCTGCGACAGGGTATACTCCCCCGGCGCGGCCTCGGCCCTAGTGACAGGGGCGCACACCAAAAACTTCATGCCTAACTGATAGTGAAAAATAATGTCCAGCAATCATCCGTCGAACAACTTACCGCCACTAATCTTTAACCTCATCGTCCTCTGCCTGGCGTTTACGAGTGGGTTTATCATCATGGCCATCGAATTGCTGGGCGGGCGAATTCTCGCACCCTACTTTGGCAGCAGTATCTACGTCTGGGGAAGTATCATTACGATCTTCATGCTGTCTTTGTCGATCGGCTATCTCTCTGGTGGTCGATTATCCATCAACAATCCCCACTTAGGTCGCTATGGCGTGTTTTTCCTGGCAGCGGCGATCACGCTGTTACCCACCATCATCTGGAGTAACAACATCATGGATTGGGTTTTTGTTCGCTTGGAGGACCCACGTTATGGCTCTTTGGTGGCATCGACGCTGCTATTTTTCATCCCCACCGCCATCCTCGGTATGATTGCCCCCTACTCGGTACGTCTGTTAGTCGCCCACGCAGCCCATGCGGGCCAGATTGCCGGGCGGTTATATTTTATATCGACCCTGGGCAGTGCCCTCGGTACGCTGGCCACGTCTTTTTACCTGGTCCTGTGGTTCGAAGTCGATGCCATCTTAATGACCATGAGCGCAGTTCTGGCCGCCGGCGGCGTCAGCGCGATGCTCGCTTACTGGAGTCACCGCACATGATGCGTCTATGGGTTTTACTGGTGTTGCTGGTTTTGGCCATTCCGTCCTTGCAGGCGAAAGAGATTCACCGCGAAAAATCCCTGTATCGCAATATTGTGGTCAAAGAAGCTGACGGTCGACGCTGCCTGCTATTTAGCGTTCAACGGGGCGATAGACATCAGACCTGCATGGACCTGCAGGATCCCAAACGGCTGGTATTTCCCTATGTCCGTATGAGCTTTGGCGGGCTGTTGTTGAACCCTAACCCCGCCCGCGTACTGGTCATCGGTCTCGGTGGCGGCTCCATTCCCACCGCACTCTCAGAATTATTTCCCGCTGCCATGATTGATGTAGTGGAAATAGACGAAGCCGTCGTGCGGGTTGCCCGGCAGTATTTCAACTTTACCGAGTCAGCCCATCTCAAGGTCAAGGTCAGCGATGCTCGCGTGTTTATTAAACGCGCCTTGTTGCAAGACCGGACCTATGACCTGATTATTCTCGATGCCTTTACCGGTGACTATATACCTGAACATCTGATGACTCAGGAATTCCTCCAAGAGAGCCACGATCTCTTGAGCGAAGACGGGGTTCTGGTTGCCAACACCTTCTCAACCAGCGTCTTGTATGACCATGAGTCAGAGACCTACCAGTCGGTGTTTGGTGACTACCTCAACTTTAAACTGCCGATTTCCGGCAATCGAGTCATTATCGCCGGTCGCCAGGGCTTGCCCAGTGACTTTGTGATCAAGAGCCAAGCCAGCCGGTTAGTGGAATCTCTGCGACCTTATGGTATTGACCCAAGAACCTATCCAGCCAACATGAGTCGAGAGAAAGACTGGGACAGAACTCGCCGTCTACTCACCGACCAATATGCTCCTGCCAACCTGCTCCGCGGCGAAGACTGACCCACCGTCGACACGGCTAGCCCTTTCTTAGTGGCTAGCCGTTTTCTCGGCGGCTAGCCTTTTCTTAGGCGGCTAGCCTTAGGGGAGAGACTCAGGGGAAAGACTCAAGACGCCAGATTTTTACCGTGATCTTGCCAGTAACGATCTTTGAGAAGGCGTTTGTAGAGCTTGCCCGTGGGATGACGGGGTAGTTCGGCATCAAAGTCGATGCTCCGAGGGCATTTGATATGCGACAGTTGTGAACGGCAGAATGCGATCAACTCCTCCTCAAGCTCAGGGCCGGCATCAGCCATATTCTTGGGCTGCACTACGGCTTTGACCTCTTCGCCAAAGTCAGCATTGGGGACCCCGAAGACGGCAACATCCATCACCTTGGGATGGTTCACAAGAATATTTTCGGCCTCTTGTGGATAGATATTCACACCACCCGAGATGATCATATAGCTCTTGCGGTCGGTCAGGTAAAGATAGCCGTCCTCATCAATGTAGCCCACATCTCCTAACGTGCTCCAGCCCTTCGGATGGCGAGACTCCTGGGTCTTGGCCGCATCATTGTAATATTCGAATTCACCGCCGCCTTCAAAATAAATCGTGCCGGTGTCGCCCTGCGCGACTTCCGCGCCTTCGTCGTCGACGATATGCAACACGGCCGTCAGTGCGCGACCCACCGAGCCCTTGTGTGCGAGCCACTCCTCAGAGTTAATCGCCACGAAACCGTTACCCTCTGAACCAGCATAGTATTCATGGATCACAGGCCCCCACCAGTTAATCATCTGCTCTTTAACGAGAATCGGACACGGCGCCGCTGCGTGAATCGCACACTGCAGGCTGCTGACGTCGTACTTGAGCCGAACATCTTCATCCAACTTCAACATCCGGATAAACATGGTGGGTACCCACTGAGAATGGGTGATTTGATAGCGCTCGATCGCGGACAAGGCCGCTTCCGGCTCGAAGTGAGACATGACTACGCAGGTCATGCCGGCCAATATAAATCCCATGGTGAAGGTCAGTGGCGCCGCATGATACAAAGGAGCCGGGCTGAGATAGATGCTCTCTTCTGTCGCGCCATAGAGCATCTGAAACAAGTTAGGTCCAGTATCGACCCCAAAACCTTCCGTCGGCAACGGCTTGAGCACCCCTTTCGGCCGACCCGTAGTGCCGGAGGAGTAGAGCATGGCGATTCCGAGGCTCTCATCGGCGATCGGTGTGGTTGGCATGGCCGCAGTGGCTTCCTCCCAGCTGTCAAAGCCACCGATCACGCCGTCCAGCATGTAGCATTGTTCGATATTGGGCGCATTCTCGATGAGTCGTTCCACCACCGCCTGCTGACCGCGAGTCGTGATAAACACCCTGGCGTTACAATCCGAGACGATATACGCCACTTCCTGCTCCTGCAGCCGATAGCTGATGCAGGTGAAATATAAACCGGCCCGCATAGCAGCCAGACAAATTTGAATATAAGCCACATGATTTTCCATCATCACTGCAATGTGATCGCCACGCTGCAAGCCTAGCTGGCGAAACAGCTGAGCGGCCTGATTTGATGAATCCTCCAGCGTTTGCCGTGTAATGATCTCGCCTGTTTCTGCCATGATATAGGCGGGCTTGTTCGGCTGTTGTTGTGCTAGCACTGCTGGATGCATGATTTTTCCTCTGGGCAAATACCGATTGGGCCAATGAAAACCACTGACGCCAGTAATTAAGCCCAACAATGCCAACAGATGAATCAAAACTCAAGTCGTCCCTGCGCAAAGCTGAGTGCCGCAGACCAAACTTCAGACTTGAGAACACGAAACTGGCGTTCAACATGACACTGCAGGCCCCATTGAAAGCTCAATTGAACTATGCCAAGAAACTACAGTCAGAACACTTAACCCGATACACAGCCAAGTACCTGGCTATGAGTCAAGATCTATGAGTAAAGATCTATGAGTAAAGATCTATGAGTGATGATCAGCACCAGCCAGAACACAGTCAATATCAACGGTACTTACCTGCGGACCTGCGCATCACTGTTGCGTGGCCGGGGCTCTCCGGGTGTCTCAAACCCGACCCCGGGGTCATCTGCCAGGATTTCAATGGCACGGCCTTGCAGTTTGGCAGTGCTCGGGCCTTCAACGTTGGCGAAAAATTGATTTTGGATATTGATCTGGCAGATATTCAGCTGAGCGAATTAACTGCCACCGTGACCAGCTGCCACCGAGTCAGCGAGGGACAATGGTCTACAGCGGTTAATTTTTGCTTCACTAACAAGCTCATGCAAACCCCTAGTATCCGCTGCAACCTGCTTCAAATCGCTGACCGGTTGCGCTCTATGACTGATTCTTCGACCTATATCACCGAGCGTTTGCAGCACCCGCAATCAACTAAACCGCGGTATAACCGCCGTCGATAACCAGCTCGCTACCCGTAATGAATGAAGCATCATCGGATGCCAAGAACACAATGCCCTTGGCAATATCGTCAGCGACGCCGAGACGTCCGATGGGATGGCGTTCAGTCAACATTTCCCGGAGCCCCTCTTCGGTCATATTACCTTCATCCATATGATCCACCAGGTCCCTGACCAGGGGTGTCCAGATAAACCCAGGATGAACTGAATTCACGCGGATGTTGTAACCCATATTGCCGCAATAGACAGCCACCGACTTGGACAGCAGGCGCACCCCACCCTTTGAGGCGTTGTAGGCTGCGCTGGCGCCACCCACCATCCCCATCACGGAAGACAGGTTGATAATGGAGCCACCACCGGAGTCCTTCATCAACAATACCGCCTTCTGAGTACCCAGAAAGACCGCATCCAGATTGATGTTCATGACCTCGCGCCAAGTCGCCAGCGTTGCCTCTTCAAAGTCGGGTAAACCCGCACCGCTAACCCCTGCATTGTTCACTAGTATATGCAGCCCACCATACTCAGCCAGGGTCGCCTCGCAGACTCGCGTCCACGCAGATTCGCTAGTCACATCATGCTGAACACAAATCGCCTCACCGCCTTGGTCTTTGATCGTCTCGACGGTTTCTTCGGCGGTCACCAGGTTGATGTCGGTCACCACCACCTGGGCACCCGCTGCCGCCAGTAATAAAGCTGTCGCCTCACCGATACCGCTACCGCCGCCAGTCACGATGGCAACCTTGCCTTCCACTTGGTTCAATCTGAAACTCCTTTATTTGGCTGATTAATAAGCATTGGTTCCGCCGCAGTGTATCCCATTAGCCGGCGATATTAACCGTTGCGCCGCTGAAAATAGCCCTGCACCGCCTGCACCCCACTTCAAAGACGAAATTGCACGATTATTTATGCTCAAATCATAACTGAAAATATTGAAAAATATTCACCTACCTTTTTGGCCAAAACATTTAACTACATGTTGTGTTTAAAAAAACAATAGAGCACAATATGTGGGCTTTTAGGGGACTACCTCGAAATTGCCGAAAGACTGACTAGTGTCTGAACATCGACTAATCAAAGACTGCCTAGAGGCAGTCTCTAGGCACTTTTAGAGAGACTCGATAGACCTGAACGAGACTGGCCAGGGCCCATTTAGGTCGGCGTCATGTGCGAGAAAGTATGTAGCGGCATGCGCTGCTATTTTCAGCTAGACGTGAAAGTGAGAAGCCAAAGTGAAGCATGAACGCTGAAGCATTGCGTTAAAAAGAGACCAACACAGTCACCTAAGCCATGACTGTGATAACACCAAAATTATTCATCTGAAGTGTCAAACTATAGGACTAGCATGGAATCTACCGCAACCAAAGCAGACCTCAAAGCCATCTCAAAAACGATTTCCGAAATCAAATTTCAAGATACGTCGATCGATATCTGGGAAAACAAATATTGCTTGAAGACCAAGCAAGGTGTTGCCCTCGACGTCACTATGGACGATACCTATAAACGGGTGGCAAAAGCCTTGTCAGGAGTTGAAGAAGAGTCGCTGCGAGAACACTGGCAGGGCCAGTTTTTGTGGGCATTACGTCACGGCGCCATTCCAGCCGGGCGGATTACGTCCAATGCGGGTGCCAACGAGCATAAACCAGCGACCTCAACCATCAACTGTACTGTATCCGGCACCATCATCGACTCGATGGAAGATATCCTTGAGAAGAACCTCGAAGCCGGCCTGACCCTCAAAGCTGGTTGCGGCATTGGTTATGAATTTTCGACCTTACGACCTAAGGGCGCCTATGTCTCCGGCGCTGGGGCCTATACCTCAGGACCCTTGTCGTTTATGGATATCTACGACAAGACTTGCTTTACTGTCTCCTCAGCTGGCGGTCGCCGTGGCGCGCAAATGGCCACCTTCGATATCGGTCATCCCGATGTCACAGAATTCATCCGCGCGAAACGCGAAGATGGTCGCTTACGTCAGTTCAATCTGTCTCTGTTGATCACTCAGGAATTTATGGAGGCAGTCAAACACGATGCTGACTGGCCCCTGTCGTTCCCCCTGAACATAGAAGAAGTCACCGCCGACGGCATAGACTTGAACGACTCGACCCAGGTGCTGTGGCGAGAGTTCCCAGTCAAAGATCGATATGTTACGAATGACGCCGGGCTTGTAGCTTGCCGGATCACCAAGACCATCAAAGCCCAGCGCCTGTGGGATATGATCATGGCCTCCACCTACGACTTTGCTGAACCGGGCTTCATCCTGATTGACAAGGTCAATGAGATGAACAACAACTGGTTCTGCGAGAATATCCGCGCGACCAATCCTTGCGGCGAGCAACCACTGCCACCTTACGGCAGCTGTTTGCTAGGCTCCGTGAATCTGTGTCGTTTCGTACGCTCGCCATTCACCAAAGAGGCACACTTCGACTGGGATGAATTCAGACAGACCGTCGCTATCTTCACAAGGATGCTAGACAATGTGGTGGAGATCAATGGCTTACCACTTGAACAGCAACGCATTGAAATTATCCGTAAACGTCGCCACGGCATGGGGTACCTAGGCCTTGGTTCAACCATCACGATGATGTGCATGGAATATGGCGATACAGGTTCTGTCGCGTTTACGGAAAAAGTGACCCGTGAACTGGCGATGGTAGGCTGGGAAACCGGACTCGAGCTGGCGAAAGAAAAAGGTGCCGCGCCAATCATGGAGGAAGACTTCGAGGTCACGAGCGAGATGCTCTACAAACGGCCAGAAATGACAGCCGACGGCTATAAGGTCGGCGATATGGTTAAGGGTAAGGTGCTACACGCTAAATACAGCCGTTACATGCAAAAAATCGGTGGTGAAAACCCTGAACTCATCGAGCAACTAGCAGAGGTAGGCTGTCGTTTCACCCACCACAGCTCAATTGCGCCGACAGGCACGATCTCATTATCACTGGCAAATAACGCCAGCAACGGCATTGAGCCCAGCTTTGCTCATCACTACGCCCGTAATGTGATTCGCGAAGGTAAGAAGTCGAAGGAAAAAGTCGACGTTTACTCCTTTGAATTGCTCGCCTACCGGGCGATGGTTAATCCCATAGCTGCGCCCTATACCGACGATGAGGCAGCTAAGCTCCCCGAATACTTTAAAACTGCAGATGACATTAAACCGATTCATCACGTCGACATTCAGGCGGCAGCGCAGCGCTGGATTGACTCTTCCATATCCAAGACCGCGAACGTGCCTACAGATTATCCCTATGAAGATTTCAAGAATATCTATCTCTATGCCTATGAACAAGGACTGAAAGGCTGCACTACCTTCCGATTTAACCCGGAAGCCTTCCAGGGCGTGTTGGTCAAAGACTCTGATCTAGAAAATACAATCTACCGCTTCACCCTTGACGACGGCACTATCGTTGAGGCCAAAGGCAATGATGATATTGAATACGATGGTGAGTTACATTCTGCCGCCAATCTCTTTGACGCCTTAAAAGAAGGCTATTACGGCAAATTCTAGCCGCCCCAAATTTCAGGAATTCGCTATGGTTATACAAATCAAGAACAAGATCGTCGATTACAGCATTAAGAATACCGAAGCTGTCGTGCCTGCGGCGGCGACAAAAGACGTGATGCACGAAGAGATTAAGCGCCCAGACGAGCTCAAAGGCTACACCTACAAGATCAAAACGCCCTTGTCGGATCACGCGTTGTATATCACCGTGAACAACATCGTGCTGAATTCAGGCACCGAGCACGAGCAGGAATACCCTTTCGAGATTTTCATCAACTCAAAAAACATGGAACATTTCCAATGGGTTTTAGCGCTCACTCGAGTCATCTCTGCAGTCTTTCGCAAGGGTGGCGACGCCACCTTTATGGTGGATGAGCTCAAGCAAGTGTTTGATCCCCAAGGTGGCTACTTTAAGAAAGGCGGACGTTTCATGCCATCCCTCGTGGCTGAAATCGGCGAAGTGCTTGAGACGCATATGAAGAAATGTGGCTTGATCAAAGATGAGGAGTTGAGCGAGACGCACAAGGCCTTGTTGGATGAGAAACGTGCCGCGTTGGAGAGCGCCAATTCAAAGCCCGCACCCACCGAAGAGGAAGACGGCACTGGCTATCCGCCGGGCGCGCAATTGTGCAAGAAATGCAACACACAGGCCATGGTGCTGTTGGATGGTTGTATGACTTGCCTGTCATGCGGCGATAGTAAGTGTGGCTAGTTGAACGTACAGTTAGCATACATGTAACGTACATTTAACGTACCATTAACAGACAGTACGGTTAACTGACGCTCCTCTAACCCCAAAGACTGAATCGGCCTTGCTAGTAAGACCATGAAGGTTAGTGAGACCATAAAAGTTAGTGAGACCATGAAGGTTAGCGAGACCATGAAGACCTACCTCGACCAACTGCAACAGATACTAGATACAGGCATCAAACGTGGCGATCGCACCGGTGTCGGTACCTTGTCGAATTTTGGCCTGCAAGGCAGATACCATCTGCCTTCGGGCTTTCCGGCGGTGACGACTAAAAAACTGGTGTGGAAGTCCATGGTGTCTGAACTGCTCTGGTTCATCAGCGGTTCAGGCAACATCAACGATCTGAAGCACATCTACCCACACAACAAACTCTGGGACCTCAATTATGCGGACTACCTCAAGCGTCACGGCGTCTCTGATCTAACAGACGTTGCTGCCGATGGCGACATGGGGCGGGTATACGGTCAGCAATGGCGACACTGGCGAACGAGTGACGGGCGCGAGGTTGATCAACTGCAGGAAGCCATCGATCTGATCCGCCATAACCCAGAGTCTAGACGCATCATCGTCAACGCTTGGAATCCTGGCGAGGCTAACCCTGAGGACGTCGCACTGCCACCGTGCCATGCGTTCTTCCAGTTTTATGTGGCTGACGGCAAGCTGTCGCTGCTAATGTACCAGCGCTCGGCAGATATGTTTCTAGGTGTCCCCTTGAATATTGCCAGTTATTCACTGCTACTGCACATGGTCGCGAAGATCACTGGATTGCAGGCCTGGGACTTTATCCATACCATCGCCGATGGTCATATCTACCTGGATGCGGTACCGCAGTGCCAGCAACAATTGGCGCGAACGCCCTTCCCATTGCCGACCCTTGAGATCACAGATCGCGGCCAAACCCATATTGATGACTTTGAGATGACGGACTTCCATCTGAAAGATTATCAATGCCACGAGGCGATTCAAGCAAAAATGGCCGTCTAGCCCTGCGGCCACTATTGCACTGCTCGTTTAACTCCTTGCTCAACTTCTTGCTCAACTCCTTATTCAACTCCTTACTCAACTCCTTACTCAACTCCTTACTCAACTCCGGCGTCTCGCTAGGCGACTCAATCAAACGACACAATAACCGCCCCGCTAGTGGGCGTCAGTCTTGCCGGCACATGGCTAAGATATTCATTGATCCGGCCCCAGGTAGCACTACGGCTTTGTTAGCGTAGAATGCCTACGCGATGACATCATAATGGCGCTTTCAAACAGTTTTTCAGAACGACCAGCAAGGCGCCCAACATCCAAAGGGACTGACCAACAACGCTAAACACGAGATGAATCATGGATGAATCAAACCTCGCGGTAGAACACCAGCCAGATCAGATCAGCCTTCGCCTCGATCGAGCCAATCAACAACGTCCCGTCGCGGACGCGGTCCTTGGTGGTATTGATGGCTGCGTGACAACCTTCGCCATCGTCTCCGGCTCAGTGGGCGCCGGCTTACCCGGGTCAGTGGCTCTGATCTTGGGTATCGCAAACCTTATCGCCGACGGCTTTAGCATGGCGATTAGCAACTATGAGGCCGTCAAGGCCGACGTGGACTACTATGATCATCTTGAACAAATGGAGCACGCCCATATTGCGCTGATTCCTGCCGGCGAGTCGGAAGAGGTTCGGCAGATTTTTGCCCGCAAAGGGTTTAATGGCGAGACGCTCGAGCAAATCGTTGAGACGATTACCAAGGATCGCGGCCTCTGGGTAAAAACCATGCTGCAGGAAGAGCATGGTATGGCCGACCAGTTACGCTCGCCGATCAGGTCAGCACTGATCACCTTTGCCAGCTTTCTGTTCGCTGGGTTGGTACCCTTGGCACCCTTCTTCTTCGCCCTGACGCTGACGACGCAATTCTTTGCCAGCACCCTGCTTGCCGCGACCGTATTCTTCGTTATAGGGATGGCCAAGAGCCGAGTGATCAACAAGCCAATGTTGCGCTCAGGCCTGTCGACGTTAGCCACTGGCGGCACCGCAGCTGGACTGGCCTTCTTAACCGGTTACTTGCTGCGAGAAGCCTTTGGGTTGTAAGCCGCCTAGCTCTGCTCCAGCGCTTCCCAACGTGCCATAAGGATGTCCATTTCTGCTTCTTTCTCGGCGACGCTAGCGTACAGTAAATCCTGGTCGGCAGCGCTAGCTTGGAAGAAGGACGGCGCCGCGATCTTTGCCTGCAGGCTCGCCATCTCGAGTTCGAGCTCATCTATCCTATCTGGGATCTGTGCCAACTCACGCTCCCGTTTTTTCAGGGCAGCCTTGGCTTTCTTGCGCTCTTCAAAACTCATCGGCGCTTCAGCAACTGCCGCCTTAGCCGTCGGATTAACCTTATCCGCCGCATTCGCCAGCGCCGCGAAACTACCACCGCCTTCAAGCCAGTCATTGTATCCACCCACATACTCGATCACTCTGCCGGCGCCTTCAAAAACGAGAAGGCTTGAGATTACATTATCGAGAAATGACCGGTCGTGGGATACGATCAGCACTGTACCGGTGTAGTCCAGCAGTAATTCCTCGAGCAGCTCGAGACTTTCAACATCCAGATCGTTAGTTGGCTCGTCAAGCACCAACAGATTGGTTGGCAGGGAAAACAGTCGAGCCAGCAGTAAACGGTTCTGCTCACCACCAGACAAGGTCCTGATTGGCGCCCGCGCCTGCTCGGGGTTAAACATAAAGTTGGCCAGATAGCTGACCACATGCACCTCTCGGTCATTGATCGAAATGTACTCACGGCCCTGCGCGATATAATCTTTAACACTCTGTTCCGGATTCAGTTGGCCGCGAACCTGGTCAAAATAAGCAGGCGCGAGCTTAGTACCAGAGACCACCTCCCCTGAATCGATCTCCAGCCCTTCCAACAAAATTTTAATCAAGGTTGATTTGCCAGAGCCATTGGGACCCAACAACCCTATTCTGTCACCTCTTTGGATCACCAGATCGAGATCGGTAATGATGGGCTTTGCATCATAGGATTTAGAGACATTGATCAACTCTTTGACGATCTTGCCCGATGCCGAGCCGCTGTCTACGGCCAGCTTCAGGGTTCCCTGGGTTCGCCGTTTTTGTCGTTCAAGACGCAGTTGTTGCAAAGCCCTGACCCGACCTTCATTGCGAGTTCGGCGGGCCTTGATCCCCTCACGAATCCAAGCCTCTTCCTTTTTCAAATTGATATCAAACTTCTTATTGTGGGTCTGTTCGACTTCACGCTCGTGCTCGCGACGTTCGAGGAAGGTTTTATAATCACAGTCCCAACGCACCAGCTGGCCTCGGTCAACCTCAACAATAGCGGTCGCAACAGATTGCATCAGCTCACGATCGTGGGTTACGAAGACAATGGTGCCTTGAAATTCCAACATCACTTCCTGCAGCCATTCGATGGTAGGAATATCCAAGTGGTTAGTGGGTTCATCCAGCAACCAAACATCCGGTTCCGTCACCAAAGATTTGGCAATGGCCACGCGTTTCAACCAACCACCAGAGAGATTGATGAGCTTTTCATCCGGCGGCAGTTTCATGCGCTGGAGTACCGATTCGACGCGATGGTGCAGTACCCAGCCATCGATGGCTTCGATCTGGGTTTGTAACTGCGCCATCCGATCTAAGGTGCTGTCATCAAAGGTCCCCATCGACACTTGGGCATACTCCGCGAGCAGCTCGCCTGCTTCGCTGAACGCCGAGGCTACCGCCGCGAAAATCGTTGTGTCGTCGCCTGCCGGCAAATCCTGCTCAAGCGTCGAGAAGCTCAAGGCTTTTTCGCGCCATATATTCCCCTCATCTGCCAGCACCTCGCCACACAACAGTCGCATCAAGGTACTCTTGCCACTGCCATTGCGGCCAGTCAGGCACACCCGTTCGCCCTTAGCGATATTGAACTCAACCTGATCAAGGATAGTGTCGGTACCGAAATGGACACTGACATTTTTTAAACTGGCTATAGACATAATAAACTCTGGTCAAGCGACTTCGGGTGAACAACCAAGACGGTATTAGAATTGATTCTTTAAGAGCGGGCCAAGAGACTGGCTCGCATCAGGTATCAATTGATTTATTTGCATCAAACTCGGCCAACTGCGCCGCTGAAGCCGGCGCTTGGTGCAACGCCTTCCATTCCGCGTAAGGCATACCGTAAACAATCCGTCGCGCCTCTTCATAATCAAGCGCAATTCCTTTATCCTCAGCCGCCGCTTTGTACCACTTACTAAGGCAATTTCTGCAGAAGCCAGCGAGGTTCATCAAGTCGATATTCTGTACTTCTGGATGGGCATCGAAATGCGCAACCAGGGTGCGAAATGCAGCGGCTTCCAGCTCCAAAGTGGTTTGCGGATCGATCGATTGTGGCGCAGCTGCGTTAAGCTCGCTTGTTGGCTTATCCATGATCTTTAGTGCTCCATATAACGTTTAGCCGCGATCACCCTGTGATCGCGATCGTACCAGCACAATAGCTGACCACAGCCAGTGCTGACCCTGACATTTAAAGGCGAATACAGTACCCCATGAATGAATTCAGACTCGATCAAAAATGGATCAGTACCGCCGAACCCGAACTTGGCATGGGCCGGGTGACCGAGGTTAGTACCAGAACCGTCAGCCTGAGATACGACAGAGTCAGTGAAGATCGGACCTATGCCAGCCAGAAAGCACCGCTCGTCAGGGTTAGGTTCAATATCGGTGACCTGGTCACCAACAACGCTGATATTACCATTAGTGTCACCTCGATCGAAGACAAAGACGATCTATTGACCTACATCGGTCCGATTCAAGGCGCCACAGAGGATCAGACGCTCTGCACCATCCACGAAACAGCACTGGATCCGAATGTGCGATTCAGCAAGCCCGAAGACCGACTGCTGACTCATCAGTTGGATGACAATGCCTGGTTCAACCTTCGCTACGACACTCGCCATGCTCTTGCAGATCTCGCGGTCGCGCCTTCTCGAGGACTCTATGGCCCGAGGGTATCGCTGATTCCGCACCAATTGTATATTGGTCATGAGGTCGCCGGACGTTTTGCCCCACGGGTACTGCTTGCTGATGAAGTCGGGCTGGGCAAAACCATTGAAGCGGGTTTGATCATTCATCAGCAACTGCTCACCGGCCGAGCCAGCCGGGTGTTAGTCATTGTACCCCCGACGCTCACCTTTCAGTGGTTTGTAGAGATGATCCGACGCTTCAATCTGCACTTCACCTTGCTCGATGAAGAACGCTGCCAAAATATCGTCGCTGACAACGCTCCCTCAACGAATTCCGACGAAGCCGCGTCCAACCTGTACAACCCGTTCGAAGCCCAGCAACTCATGCTCTGTCATCTCGATTTGTTCATCGACAATCCTAAACGCCTGGAACAGGCCCTCGCCGCTGACTGGGATCTAGTGGTCGTAGACGAGGCGCACCATCTGCAATGGTCTCCGGAACAAGCAAGCCCGGCCTATACTGTGGTAGAGCGCATCTCACAGGCCGCCAACGGCCTGTTGCTGCTCACAGCCACGCCAGAACAACTGGGACGCCTGGGCCACTTTGCGCGATTACGCCTGTTGGACCCGTCTCGCTACTATGACTATGAGCAATTTCTCCTCGAGGAAACGCACTTTACCGAGATTGCCGAACGGGTTACTGCCTTGCTGGACAGCGGTGGCGTGAAACAGACTCAAGCTCGAACTGCCCTGAAAGCTCTGCTAGGTGAATCAGGCCGGGATCTCGACGATGCCGAGCTCATCGATGCAGTATTAGACCGGCATGGTACTGGCCGAGTCTTATTCCGCAATGTCCGCGCTTCGGTCAAGGGTTTTCCCCAACGTCTTGCGCTGCCTTACCCCTTGCCTATCACACCCGGCATCAGTGCCAGCATCGGTTACTTCCCTGAGCAAGACCTACCCAACTGGACTCGCTGTGACCCCCGTATTACTTGGCTTACAGCTTTGTTGGAGAGTCATCCCCAGGATAAATTTCTGCTGATCTGCGCGCATCAGCAAACCGTCTTGGATCTCGAGCAACGAGTGGCCGAACTATTACCTATTCGCACCACCGTGTTTCATGAGGGGCTTGATCTGGTTGCCAGAGACCGTGCGGCAAACTACTTCGCCGAAACCGACCGTGGCGCGCAACTCATGATCTGTTCGGAAATTGGTAGCGAGGGTCGAAATTTTCAGTTTGCCAGTCACCTGGTGTTGTTCGATTTACCCCTCGGCCCAGATCAACTGGAGCAACGTATCGGCCGTCTTGATCGCATCGGCCAGGCCGAGGATGTAAAAATCCATATTCCCTATATTGAAGGATCAGGCACTGAGCGACTCTATCAATGGTACGCAAACAGCCTGAACCTCTTCACTGGCCCCAATGCTGTGGCGCAAAGTATCTTTGATGAGATGATCCATGAGATTGCCACAGTGGATTTCGATGCGTTCCTGCAGCGCACAGCGACCCTCAACGCCGAGCGCCTCGCCTCACTACAGCACGGCCGAGATCGCCTGTTAGAGCTGAATTCCCATCGACCGGGTGTGTCTGCAAAAATTGTTAAAGACATCCAGCAACACGGCGGTGGTCCGTCGCTGGCTCGCTACATGGAGCGCTCATTTTTGATGTTTGGTCTGGAGTCAGAACCCCTCGGTGACAAGGTCCTACTGGTCAAACCCGGCGATTCCATGGTTCGGCATTATGCCGTCAGTGCCGAGACCCAGGATCATTTTCATTACCCGGAACTGCCAGAAGATGGCCTACGAATTACCTATGACCGAGACACGGCGCTGGCCCGTGAAGATGTCTTGTTCCTGACCTGGGAGCACCCTTTAGTGCAGCAAGCCCTGGATATCGTCGCCACAGATACCAATGGCAATAGCGCCATGATCGCCGTCAAACATCCCGAATTACCCGCCGGGACATTGCTGCTTGAAACCCTTTTTATTGCCGACTGCGTCGCACCGGCTTACTTGATGGCTGACCGCTTTCTGCCCCCCACGGTGATTCGGGCCGTCATTGAGCCAAATTTAGCGGATATCAGTGCATCACTGGCTTGGACTGACTTCGAAGCAGAGCAACTAACAGTCTCAATCGCAGCGCTGCAGGGTATACTCGAATCTCAGCGGGCGGGTATTAAAAGCATGCTGGCGGCTGCCAAGCGACAAGCCCGGACCCAATGCCAAGCACTCAAAGAGACCGCACGAGACCAAGCACAGACCATGTTAACCGCTGAAATCAACCGACTCAGCGCATTACAGGATTTGAATAAAAATGTCAGGCCGGAGGAAATCAGCCATCTATTGGAAACTCGAAGTTTGACTCTCGACGCTATTGATCAGGCGGATATCAGACTGGATTCCATTCGAGTGATCGTTGCGGCCTAAACCCACGCATGCAGCCTGAGGTCGAGATCTGTTGCAGGCAGATGTTCAAGCCTTGGCGGGGCGTTTGCGCCTAACGCTTCGCCGCATCAGCCCTCGTGATCGCCAGCAATTCCAGCTCATCAGTGCTGGCCTGCCGAGCTTCGACGATCCTTAATTCGAAATGAAACGTTACCCCCGCCAGCGGGTGGTTGCCATCGATCGTGATGCCTTCATCTTCCACCTCCACCACTCGAACTACCTCGGCATCTGTGCCAGAACCCACCTGGAAAATCATGCCTGGCTGCAGGTCCTCCACATTCGCCTCAATCGTTTCAAAGGACACGGTTCTGATGAGTGATCGCTGCTGAAAACCGTAGGCTTCACCGGGCTCAATCGTGACCTTGAACTCGTCACCCTCAGCACGGCCAGCGACCGCTTTCTCAAGACCGGGCATCATCGTCTCATCACCTTCAATGAAGGCGAGCGCGGAACCGCCTTCGGAGGAGTCAACAACCTCGCCCTCGGCGTTAAATAAACTGTAATCAACCCGGTAAAACATCACCATGGTCTCGACTCCATTGAAGAACAACGACTGATCAGCAACCGACTCATGGAGCCGCTACCATAACGCGCCCAGTATAGTCTATTTCAAGGGCCTGCCAGTAGGGTTTCCCAGGCCTTGCGCTGTTGTGACCAATCAAGATAAGTCACATCCGGTGCTACTGACAATTGGCCGCCGGAGCGCGCTGCCGCGATGCCCAGCAGCATATCCAGGGCCTCGGCCTGATCGGCATAACGCCAAGCTGCAGGAATAAAATCTTGGTAAGCCAAGGCGTCAGGTACCACTGGCAGACAGCCGGCGGCGATGGCCTCCAGTACCGCGATACCCTGGAACTCATGGATCGCCGTAGAGAGCACCACATGGGCTGAGCCCAACAACGCGATATAGTCTTCACGAGATGCTATGTAGCCGCTCGTACCAAGACGACCGGCGTCCCTGAGGAGCGTTTGCACTCGCACCAAGGGTGGCGGTATATGGCGAAACGCCTGACCGATCAGATGAAACTCAAAATTCAGATCTGAGGCTAACAGCAGGGTGACCAGATCCAAGAGCTCAACCACACCCTTGTCGTACTCCCAACGATGGTTCCAGACAATGGATAAGCGAGAAGTGATCGGATCTCGAGTCGGCGCCTGAACAAAGCTGTCAGACCACAATGGTACCGGTAAAACCTTAGCCTTTAGCCTGAGCTTATCCGCCAGTCCAGCTGGCACATGATCTGGCAACCGCGCCAGCAATTGTTGCACCCCGGTAAGAAAGGTCGACTGATTGAACAATGAATTGAACACCAACTGATCAGCACTTAAAGCCGCATACAAACTGGTCATCTGCCGTTCAACTTGATGTTGGGTATCACCCTGTTCCGGATAGGCAAATTGATTTTCATGAAAATAGAGCAACGATCTAATCCCTGCCAACGCTGGCCGCATACCCACCAGGGCCGACAAATCTGTCATGGAGGTCGCAACAAGCAACTCCCAGTCGCCGTCGAGTCGGGAATCAAATGCTAAGGACAAGCTATTGCCACGAAAGCGCCAGCTGAAATATCGCGCCGGCAGCGTCACCACGGTAAAATCATGCTGATCCAACCGCGCCACCAGTCCTGCGTACCAGTAACGGTGGCTGATTGCATCATAAGGTGACAACAAAAGTATTTTCATAGTTGAAATGGTACCCGTAATCCTGGCGCATTGTGTAGAATACCGCCCTAATTAAGGATTTAACGGAATATTTATGTCGGCGATGGTCATTGTAGGAGCAGGTCAAGGGGCTGGACAAGCTGCGGCGAGTTTTCGGCAGGAAGGTTACGAGGGTGAGATCATCATCTTGGGTGACGAGCCCTTTCCACCCTATCAACGCCCACCGTTGTCGAAGCAATACCTGTCGGGAGAACTGCCTCTGGAGCGAGTTTTTGTTCGGCCAGAAAAATTTTACATCGACAGAAATATCGACCTGCGCACCAGTACCCGCGTAGCGAAGATCGACACCAACGGCAAAACCGTCACCACCGCCGACGGTGACACCATCGCCTACGAAAAATTGATGATCGCCACTGGCAGTCGACCGCGCAAGCTCAGCATTCAGGGCTCCGACTTGCCCGGCATTCATTATTTGCGCACCATCAGCGACGTCGACGGCATTAGTGCGGCCATGAAAACGGCAAAGAAAGTGGTCATCGTTGGTGGTGGATATATTGGTCTTGAAGTTGCCTCAGTCGCCGTGACCAATGGTCTTGATGTCACCGTCCTGGAAATGGAAGAACGCATCCTGCAACGGGTCACCACGCCGGAGATGAGTGCCTTTTATCATCAACTGCACACCGGTCGTGGGCTGAAAATTCTGACCAACACGGCGGTCAGTGGCTTCAGCGGCGACGGCCATGTGCAACAGGTTCTCTGTGGTGATAGCAGCATCGACGCCGACCTAGTGATCGTCGGCATCGGTATTATCGCGAATGTTGAACTGGCGCAAGAAGCCGGTATCGACTGCGACAATGGGATCCTGGTTGACGATCATTGTCAGACTTCCGTGCCCGATGTCTATGCTATCGGCGATTGCACCAACCATCCCAATCCGATACTTGGACGCCGGCTGCGGCTCGAGTCAGTGCCTAATGCACTGGAACAGGCCCGGGTTGCCGCCGCTAACATGTGTGGCAAAGAGAAAGTTTACGCTGCGGTACCTTGGTTCTGGTCAGATCAATACGAACTGAAATTGCAGATGGTCGGGTTTTCCTCTGATGGCGACAGCCAAGTGATTCGAGGTGACATGAGCAAAAACGAATTCGCCGTCTTTTATTTAAAAGCCGGCGCCATCGTGGCGGTAGATGCGGTTAATAGTCCCCGTGAGTTCATGATTTGCAAGCAACTCTATGGCAAGCCCGTCGATGTGGTGAAGCTGGCCGACCCGGAAACCGATTTGAAAGCGCTCATCTAAGGAAACTGCAGGTCAATGGCACCAGAACTCGCGGCACAAAACCCGGAACTATATCGGGTCGACGCAAACAGCATTCGCCATGCTTATACTGAATTGGCCCCGTTTATCGTCAACACGCCGGTGGTACATTCAGCGACGTTCTCAGATCTGGCCCGATGTCAGGTGCTGTTCAAACTCGAAAACCTGCAAATGACGGGATCTTTCAAGGACCGTGGCGGGCTGAACAAACTTCTGTCCTTGAGCCCCGCAGAGCGGGCGCGAGGCGTCATTGCGGCAAGCGCAGGCAATCATGCTCAGGCGATCGCTTATCACTCAAAACGATTGGGTATTTCGGCCAAGATTGTCATGCCGAAGCCGAGTCCCCTCGTCAAAATTCGCTCGACCCAACACTGGGGAGCAGAGGTTATTCTTGAGGGCGAGACCTTTGACGATGCCTTCAATTACTCCCAGCAGTTGGTCGAGGCAGAGAATCGCATTTATCTGCACCCTTTCGACGATCCCTATGTAATCGAAGGCCAAGGCACTATGGGTGTCGAAATTCTCGCCCATCATCTCTGCCAAGATCTCGATGCGATCCTGGTGCCGGTAGGTGGCGGCGGCTTAATAGCCGGGCTGGCAACCTACATTAAGCAAACCAGGCCAGACATTCAGGTCATCGGCGTCGAAGAAAGCAGCTGCAATAGCATGTTCCAATCCAGGCAAGCGGGCAAAGTAATTCCATTGGCATCACAACCTATTATTGCCGATGGCATTAACGTTCGAAAGGTGTCCGCCCGTAATCTGGAGACCGTCATGCGTTATGTGGATGACATGATCTCGGTCACCAGCGACGAAATCGCCAACGCCATCATGCTGACCATGGAGATTGAGAAAATTGTGATCGAAGGTGCTGCTGCGGTAACGGTCGCCGCGTTACTGAACCAGCGCGTACCGAGATTGCAGGATGGCACTGGCAAAAAGATTTTGTCAATTCTCTCCGGCGGCAATATCGATGTGAATCTGTTGTCGCGCATCATCAACCGCGGCATGGCCTTTGACGGCCGGGTATTTGAGTTCGAGCTCGTCATCAACGACCGACCGGGCAGCTTGGAATCGATCCTGGGTATTTTCAGAGAATCCGGTGCCAATGTCGTCGAGGTCCACCATCATCGCTTTGCCAGCCACGCACCGATTGGTCAAATAGCAGTTTCCGTGACCGTTGAAACTCGTGATCAAACTCACATTGACCAATTAAAAGCGATCATCCAAGACCGCGGCTATCCCGCGCGCCTGCGCTCGGCAATCTGAAACACCGCATGAATCGATAACCCTTACCGACCAGCTTGCTGAAGTAATCAGGCCTTTATTTCCCAGCCTGATTCAGTCAAAGTAAAAGTCAATCCGCAGTCCCACCTCATTAGCATGTCGACACCAACGCCTTCAGCAATCCCTGCGACAGACAGCAAAATCAGGCAGCTTTGGCTTGAATGGCGAACTTTGGTGGTTTTCCTTATTGTCATGATCTTGTTTCGGTCGGCTATTGCCGATTGGAACCAGGTCCCCTCAGGATCCATGAAACCCACTATTTTAGAGGGTGACCGAGTCGTCATTAACAAACTCGCCTATGACCTGAAAGTGCCCTTCACCACCTGGCATCTGAGCGAGTGGGCCGATCCAAAACGGGGCGAGATCGTGACATTCTATTCGCCTGACGACGAAAAACTGCTCATAAAACGCGTCATCGGTATTCCTGGCGACGTGGTCAGTATGCGGAACAATCAACTGTACATTAACGATGAATCGGCCCACTACACGCGCCTGGACGATAGTATCGTGGCCCAACTTGATATTTGGCAACGGCGGAATCATGCGTTCTTTTTCGAAGCCATCGATAATACGACACACGCGGTCATGCTAAAACCCGCCCCACCCAATGACTACAACAGCTTCGGACCGATGGCGATACCAGCCAGCAAGTACCTCATGCTCGGTGACAACCGCGACAACAGTCGCGATTCGCGCCGAATTGGCTTGGTACACCGCGACAGAATCACCGGCAGAGCGCACACTGTGGCCTTCTCACTGAACTATGAAGACTACTACCTGCCACGACCTAACCGCTTCCTTTACACCTTGAACTAGCCACGACGGGCGCTGGGAGGCGGTTGTCATCGCCAACTCACGGCCTGCGATTGCATACCTCGGCAGTGCTTAAAGATCGGCGTTGGGCTCGCTAGCTCACGTTCAGGATTTACTCTGCGGCGGCGCTTGATCATCGGCAGCCGGCGTCTCAGATAGACTGTTCAGCGAGGACTCGCTTAAGGATGAGTGTCCATTCGCATCGATTGAATCCAACAATCCACCCGAGCGCCTGCGTAACAAGCGCAAGATCAGGGAAAAGCAGAAGGCGACAATAATCAGCAAGCCGACTAACAGCACGGACATAATCAAAAACACCCAGATCACAGCCATATCAACTTCAAAAAATCTGACGGCGACCCAGACGAAGGCGACGGCAAAGAAACTGCCGGACAAGACGCGAATGAATAATGGATCTCTGATGATTTTCAAATGCAATGACGCTCAATTGTTATTTTGGTACATCCTGACATACACTCACTGTCACGACACAAATCATTTGCTAGTCGGCGACGGCTAGTGACCAACCCAGGAGATTATACATGCCATTAGATCCAATTGTTGCGTCGATGCTCGCCCAGATGGCAGAAGCCGGTGGTCCGGCTATTGAAGACTTGCCGCCTGCTGGCGGACGTGAGCTTTACCGAATGATGAATGCAGCCAATACCCTGGTGCCTTTAGCTGAGGTCAGCGACACCGTCGCGCAAGGTATTGGCCTTCGAGTCTACCGGCCCACACTGGACACCCAGTTACCTGCGTTAGTTTACTTTCATGGCGGTGGTTGGGTCATCGGAGACCTGGAGACCCACGATAACGTGTGCCGCCACTTGGCGCAGCAAGCGAACTGCGTAGTCATCGCGGTCGATTATCGCCTGGCCCCAGAGCACCCCTTTCCAGCGGCACTAGATGACAGCTTTGCGGCGACCTGCTGGGTTGTTGACCACGCGGCAGAACTCGGCATCGACGCCGCTCGGATTGCCGTCGGCGGCGACAGTGCTGGCGGTAACCTTGCTGCCACGGTCTGTCTCAAAGCCCACGCTTTGGGCGCGCCTAAACTCGCCCATCAGCTACTGGTCTATCCCGTTACCGACACGGCGCAAGATACGCCGTCCTATACAGAAAACAGGGAAGGCTACAGTCTTTCTGCCGCACTGATGGGTTGGTTTTGGGACCAGTATATTGGTGATCAGCCACGTGATAACCCCATGATGGCGCCACTCTTAGCCAACGACCTGAGTGGCGTACCCTCGGCAACGGTGATTACCGCCGAGTATGATCCATTGCGCGATGAGGGCGAAGCTTACGGAGAGCGCTTAAAGGCAGCGGGCGTGACAACGACCATCACGCGTTACGACGGTATGATTCACGGCTTCTTTCACATGCAGGATGCCCTGGCAGACGGCCGCGCCGCGCTGGCCATGGCGGCCAAAGAACTTCAGACCGCCTTCCAGCGAAGCTAATCAACAGGCCCTTAGGTGCAGCGTTTAGTTTAGCGTGTCACTTAGGGGCTTTCGATAGCCTTTCCATGGCCTTTCCATGGCCTTTCCATAGCTTTTTTTAAAACAAAACAACGTCTTCTAAAACGACACTGGCCAGGTTCCACCCCGAGGTGGCCTGGCCAGCTTACTCCAGTGACCGTTCAGTATTATTTAACGTCCAGCAATTCCACTTCAAATATTAACGCAGAGTTAGGTGGGATGCCCCGAGTACCACCAGGCCCATAGGCCAGGTCAGCAGGTATCGTAAATCTCGTTTTGCCGCCAACATTCATCAACTGCAAGCCTTCAGTCCAACCAGCAATGACCTGGTTAAGCCCAAATTCTGCCGGTGTGCCGCGCTCGATAGAGCTGTCAAATATTTCACCACTGACCAACCGACCTTCATAATGCACCTTCACTGTGTTATTCCCTGTGGGTGAAGCGCCGTCACCCACCACCAGATGCTCGTACTGTAGGCCCGATTCGGTGGTTGTCACGCCTGGCTTTGCGCCGTTTTCCTTGAGGTACTCAATAGCCAGGCCACTCGCCTGTTTTGCCATCTCAACTTGCGCAGCAGCGCGGCTCGCCTGAAGCGCTTCCTGCTGGGCCCGGATTGCTGTAATCACACCCTGCTGCTGTGCTTCGTCCAGATTCGGCACCTTGCCCTCGAGAGAATCGCTCATACCCTGACTTAAGGCCCCCAGATCAATGTCGACATTGCCGCCTTCTTTCAGCATGTTGCCAAAGGAAAAACCGAAAAAGTAGCTCAGATCCTGGCGGAGGCTTTCTTTACCCGCAGCAGTCATGGCAGAAGCCGGCGCGGCAGTAGTATCAGGCGCCATATCTGCAGCCCAAGCGGAACTACAAACAACTATAGGTATAAGCGCTATCGTATTGATTAATATAGTTTTTATCATATTTTCTCTGCTCAAGGCTCGATATAAATTGAAGAATCCGCATTATGCCACAATCGGCCTAACAATAAAGCGGTCGCGACCCGAACGCACAGGCCAAATCAGGCTTAAGTCATTGATCCGCAGATCTCAAGACGAATTGTCAACGTAACTACATTCGTGGTGACTTAACTCCTTGATCCACTACCCAAAGGGACATTACACTAGGTATTGGTAATTTAGGTCGATAATAGGAAACTAATTACATTGCTACCGCCTTCGACAGCGGGTCTCCAACAACAATCGATGCTCAATCCAGCGGCACTCACCAGGAATTGATTAACGACGTCTATGACTAAATTTCGCAGCCCAATTTTTGCTTCAGCCCTGATCCTGTTCTTGACGGCGCCGCTGTGCTTCGCCTTGGTCCCAGCCAAGACCGCCGTGCAGAACGACACGCTCAAAACGCTCTCGGCGATGCCCATCCACAAAGAAACAACCAGGAATATTGTCGATGCCCTGGCCAGTCGACATTACGTCAGTACCACTCTGGACGATCAGTTGTCGGCAAAAATCTACGACAGCTATCTCGAGAATCTGGATTCCAGCAAGAGCTATTTCCTCGCCGCTGATATCGCCGAATTTAACTACTTGCGCCTACAACTCGACGATGCCCTTAAAGTAGGCGATGTGTCGCCGGCGTACCTCATCTTTAATCGCTACCAGCAGCGGGTCGCGGAACGTTTTGAGCAGGCGCTTGCCATCCTCGAACAAGGTGTCGACCAATTCGACTTCACGCTGGACGAATCACTGCCTCTGGACCGTAAGGACGCACCTTGGGCAGCTAGCAGTAGCGAACTGGACGAACTATGGCGCAAGCGAGTCAAACTGGCGGTATTGAACCTGAAACTCGCTGACAAGGAGGTAGAAAAAACCCAGGAAGTGCTCACTAAACGCTACCAAAATCGGCTGTCAAGAACCCTGCAAACCAACAGCGAAGATGTCTACCAGCTGTTTATGAACGCCTTCACTCGCACCTATGATCCGCATACGCAATATTTCTCGCCGCGCACTTCGGAAAATTTCAATATTAATATGAGTCTATCTCTAGAGGGCATCGGTGCCGTACTGCAACGTGAAGACGAATACACCAAGATCGTCAGCCTAGTGCCCGCGGGACCCGCAGAGAAATCTCGACAGATTTACCCCGACGACAAGATCGTCGCCGTCGGTCAGGGAACTGATGGCGAGATGGTCGATGTCATCGGTTGGCGGTTGGATGAAGTGGTCGAATTGATTCGGGGCAAAAAGGCCACGATCGTGCAACTCGAGGTCATACCGGCAAATGCTAAGGACAGTACTACTAAGCTCGTACAGATTGTTCGAAACACGGTCAAACTCGAAGAGCAAGAAGCTAAGTCGGAGATTATTGAAATAGAGCAGTTTGGTCACACACATAAAATCGGCGTGATCGATATTCCCACATTCTATATCGACTTTCAGGCGTTACAGGAAGGTAACAGAGACTATAAAAGCACCACGCGCGACGTGCATGACCTGTTGGTCAAATTGATCGCAGACGGTGTTGAGGGGGTCATTATCGACCTGCGCGACAATGGTGGCGGATCACTGCAGGAAGCACGCACCCTGACAGGCTTGTTTATCGACCGAGGCCCGACCGTGCTGGTCAGAAACAACAATGGCCGGGTCGATATACTCAACGATCGAGACATAGGAACCGTCTATGACGGCCCCCTCGCCGTCGTTGTTAATCGGTTGAGCGCATCAGCATCTGAAATATTTGCTGGCGCGATCCAGGATTATGATCGCGGCTTGATCATCGGCAATCAGACCTTCGGCAAAGGCACAGTGCAAACGCTGCTGCCCTTAAACCAAGGCCAGCTGAAACTGACCGCTGCTAAATTCTATCGAATCACCGGTGCAAGCACACAACACAAGGGCGTTCTGCCAGACATTGACTTCCCCCTCGACTATGACCCAGAGTCCATCGGCGAGAGCACTCTGGAGGGTCCTCTTCCCTGGGACCAGATCCAGCCAACCAGCTACCGAATCAATAACCATGTCTCACAGCTGAAGAAGGAATTGACTGGTCTGCATGATACCCGCTCAGCAACTGATCCCGAATTTATCTATATGCGCGACGCCGCCGCGTATCGCCAAGTGAGAAGCAAGCAGGAAGTGATCTCACTTAACCTGGCCACACGTCAACAGGATAAAACCGATAGCGACGATTTTTGGCTGAACCTGGAAAACACCAAACGCAAGCGCCAAGACCTTGAACCCATCGCATCCCTCGACGAGTTAAACCCGAAGCGACATGAACCAGAGCTGGCCTTAGGACCCGCTACTGACGTGATCACGACCGGCGTTGACGATGGCACAAGCCTCGCCACGCCGGGTCCGAAAGAGCCTACTGCCACCCCCCCAGCACTGATTGACATCAATGGCGAAGCGGCGAGTGATGATTCTTTGCCACCCTTGAAAGCGGACGCGACACCCGACCCTCATCTGATCGAGAGCGGCAATATCCTGCTGGACTTAATCTCGCTGGAGAAACGCATGGCCGCGGAGAACCGCAGGCAACAGCCCATCTGACCAACTGGGCCTGATCAACTTGCGTCTAAGGCTAGTGCTGAAACGGTGCCTGAGGCTTGCCAGGCGCCAATGACCAGAAGCTGATAGCCGGCTATAAGAAGCTGGCGATCTCTGCCAAGGTTTTCTTCTGAATATCCGGCACCTTCGCATCGATCGCCGGAAACCCCACCACTAACAGGACAAACGGACGTTCGGCTTTCGGCCGACCCAGTATCTGATTTAAGAAACCCATCGGACTCGGTGTGTGTGTCAGGCATGCCAGGCCCGCGTGGTGTAATGCCGTCACCAGAATACCCGTGGCGATACCCACTGACTCAGGGGCGTAATAGTGTTTGACGCGACTACCGTCGACGGCCTCGCCATAACGTTGTTGAAACACCGCGATCAGGTATGGCGCCGTCTCCAGAAACGGCTTGTCCGCATCCGTACCCAAGGGCGCGAGCGCATCAAGCCAGTCTTGAGGTGCTTTGTGCGCATAAAACGCCTGTTCTTCCTTTTCAGCAGCCGCTCGAATCTGACGTTTAATATCCGGACTCTCGACTACCGCAAAATACCAGGGTTGCGTATTAGCACCGCTCGGCGCGGTGCCGGCTGCCAGCAAACACTGTTCAATGATTTCACGAGGCACCGGCCGATCAGAAAATTCTCGAAGACTCCTGCGTCGCTGTGCGACCTCAAGAAAATCTCGGGACCGCTGGCGCATTTGATCCTCGTCCAGGATCGGAAAGTGAAGTTTAAGCATGGGAGGCGTTGGTTTCATCAAGCTAGTCTAGCAGACTGGCCGCACGCTAAAAGCCCCAGCCAAACTAAAAGCAGATCTCGGCGACTTCCTCATAGGTCTCAACAAAGTGTACTGTCAGCCCCTTCGTCAGATAGTCTGGAATCTCATGGTAATCTCGCGCGTTGGCCGCAGGTAAAATCAATTCTTTGAGGCTCGCGCGCCTGGCAGCAATCACCTTCTCTCGAATTCCACCGACCGGCAGAACCCTACCCGTCAGGGTTAATTCGCCAGTCATCGCCAGGTCACGATTGATCTTTCTGTTAGTCGCCAGCGATAGCAGCGCAGTGGCCATGGTCACCCCGGCACTGGGTCCATCTTTGGGAGTCGCGCCCTCAGGTACGTGCAGATGCACAAAGGCCTCATCAAAAAAATCCGGATTCGAGCCCAGCTTTTCTAACCGACTCACCACAAAACTGTAGGCGATCTGGGCCGATTCCTGCATAACCTCACCCAATTGTCCCGTCAGTTTGAAGCCTCTGTTTTTGGTGTGGATAAGAGAGGCTTCAATCGCCAGCGTCGTTCCACCCATGGCCGTCCAAGCCAAGCCGTTAATCACCCCCAAACCACGCTGCGGGCGTTGCCGGTGAAAATACGGAGCCCCGAGATAACGCTCCACATCCTTGACCCCAATACGAATGACTGACTTGGCGTCGTCTAGCAGCTCGACGATGGATTTGCGCACGATACGGCCCAACTGTTTATCCAACCCTCTAACGCCCGCCTCGCGGGCATAGCCATCCGCTACGGCTCTGATGGCGGCATCAGAGATCTTCAGCTTAGCCGCCGGTACACCCGCCTTCTGCAATAGGCGTTTCCACAAATGGTGCTTAGCAATCACAACTTTTTCTGCTGTGAGATAGCCGGCGAGCCGAATAATTTCCATGCGATCTAACAACGGCCCAGGGATCGTGTCGAGCTGGTTGGCCGTGCAGATAAACAGGACTTTTGACAGGTCAACTCGCAGATCAAGATAGTGATCAAGAAACTCGGCGTTCTGCTCTGGATCAAGCACTTCCAACAGCGCCGATGCTGGATCACCCTGGAATGAAGCGCCGATCTTGTCGATTTCATCCAGCATGATCACCGGATTTGAAACGGCCACTTCCTTTAGCGACTGGATCAACTTGCCAGGCATCGCCCCAATATAGGTTCGGCGGTGGCCTTTGATTTCCGCTTCGTCGCGCATGCCACCCAGACTGAATCGATAGAACTTACGACCCAATGCATTGGCGATGGATTTACCGATTGACGTTTTACCCACGCCTGGCGGGCCAACCAACAATAGAATAGAACCTGCCATTTCACCGCGATAGGCGCCGACCGCAAGGAATTCGATAATGCGCTGTTTAATATCCTCCAGGCCGTCATGATCCTGATCCAGGATCCGCCTCGCCTGTTTTAAATCCAGTTGGTCATGACTCGTCACGCCCCAGGGTACTGAAGTTAGCCAATCCAAATAATTACGAGTCACGGCATACTCCGCAGAAGCCGCTTCCAACACTCGAAGCTTTTCGATTTCCTCATCGGCACGAGCCTGAACATGGGCTGGCACCACCAGTGCCTGCAACCGCTCAATAAACTTCTCGGCATCGGCTTGCCGGTCATCTTTGGTAATACCCAGTTCCTTCTGAATCACCTTGAGCTGTTGGCGCAGAAAGAACGTTTTTTGTTGTTCACTAACCTGCTCGTTAACCTGCTTGGTGATCTTCATCTGCAACCGGGCTATCTCAAGTTCCTTGCGCAGTAACAGCAGCACTTTCTCCATGCGCTCCAGTAACGGCAAGGTCTCCAAAATGTCCTGCATATCTTCCGCGGAGGCCGAGGTAATCGCAGCCGCGAAGTCAGCCAGCGGGCCTGGCTCATTAGGATTGAAGTAATTCAGGTATTGTTTGAGCTCTTCGTTGTACAGTGGATTCAGGGTCATTAATTCCTTGATGATGTCTATCAGCGCCATCGCATAGGCGCGTAATTGACTCTCGTCAGCCACCACTGGCGATTCCAGATATTCGACCCGAACAATGAATGGCGGTATTTTTCGAATCCATTCCTTGATCCGAAAACGTCGCACCCCCTGAGCGATAAACTGCAGCTTACCTTTGACCTCCTGCAGTCGATGAATACGCGCCACACAACCAATCTCGCGAACATCTTCGGGTCTTGGGACACCACTGCCGTCGACAATAGGCGCATAGCTCATGGCAATTAATTTATGTGCGGTTTCTGCCACACGCTTGATGCCATCACCCCAGGGCTCACCTTCAACCACAATCGGTTGAACCAATACCGGAAAATAAGGTTCCGAGGTCAGCGGGATGAGCTGCAGCGTGTCGGGCAGCACTTCATCGGGGCGCGCCAGTAAATATTCCGACTTTTTGGTGTGGGGAATAAATTCAGCTTGTTCTTTGCTTTCTTTGCTATCTTTGCTTTCTTCGCTCATACAGGGCGCACTCAATAGGGGCTAAAACCAAATTGTTGGGCCAGACCGAATGGATTCAAGAGCCTGCGGGTAGCCGCCAATTGGCCTGCAAGTCAAACACTCGAACCTTGAATTGAAACCAATCTGCCTAATCCACAAGTTTTGTCCTGCGTGACCTGCACTATTCACGGCAAATCAGGCTAGAATAAAATTATCTGCCAAGTCTATTGAAGGGCCCATGACCACAGTCACTTGCATTGAAGATCTTCGGGTTTTATACGAAAAACGCGTTCCCCGAATGTTTTATGACTACGCAGAATCCGGTTCCTGGACCGAGTCCACGCTTCGCGACAACGTCGACGCTTTCGCCCGCATCAAACTCAGACAAAAAGTGCTGGTTAATATCGCCGACCGCTCTCTTGCCAGCACCATGGTTGGCCAGGCGGTCACTATGCCAGTGGCACTGGCGCCGACAGGCTTGACCGGGATGCAACACGCCGACGGTGAGATTCTGGCCGCTCGAGCCGCCGAAAAATTTGGCGTACCCTTTTGCCTGTCGACCATGAGTATCTGCGCCATCGAAGATGTCGCGGACCAAGCCACTCAGCCCTTCTGGTTTCAACTCTATGTGATGCGCGATCGAGACTATATCGCTCGACTGATCCAGCGGGCGAAAGCAGCCCAGTGTTCCGCCCTGGTACTTACCCTGGATCTGCAAATCATGGGGCAACGCCATAAAGACATTAAAAATGGTCTGTCCGCGCCGCCCAAAATGACCTTAAAAAATATCGCGAATATAGCGACCAAACCACGCTGGGCCATGGGGATGCTTCGGACTCGCCGGCACAATTTCGGCAATATCGTTGGCCATGTATCCGGTGTCGATAACATGGGCAGCCTGAGTCAATGGACTACCAGCCAATTCGATCCGAGCTTGAGTTGGGAAGACGTGGCATGGGTCAAAGAGCAATGGGGCGGCAAGCTGATTCTGAAGGGCGTCATGGACCCCGAAGATGCCTATATGGCGGTTAAAAGTGGCGCAGATGCGTTGATTGTCTCCAACCACGGTGGTCGCCAACTCGATGGCGCACCCGCAGCGCTCGATGCCCTGCCAGGCATCGTTGCTGCGGTCGGTGACGATATTGAGATATGGATGGATGGTGGCATTCGTAGTGGCCAGGATGTCTTCAAAGCCATCGCCCTCGGCGCTAAAGGTACCCTCATCGGTCGAGCATTCCTTTATGGATTGGGTGCCATGGGTGAAGCCGGGGTCACTCACTGCTTGCAAATCATTGAGAAAGAACTGGATTTGACGATGGCGTTCAGTGGCTTGAGCGACATCAATGACGTTGACGAGAAGGTCATTTGGGCACCCGGTTCCCGCTGAACCATGCCATCCATGACTCACCAACGCAGTCAAAAACTCCGCCGAGTCACGGCTCTCTTCGCCCTCACTGGCGCACTGCTACTGCTGATCTTGACGTGGATACCTAATATTGACGACGCGGCAACCCAATATCTGAATGCCGCGCTGAACAGTCATTTACTGGTCTACGCCAGCGCCAGAACGATTAACGCGATCATTTCAGTGATTGCATCCATAGAAGTCAGTCTCAGCTTCGGTGCAGGCGTCGCCCTGCAACCCGGTGAAGCACTCGATCCCCTGAATGACTTGATCGAGCGGTTTTCAGGTTTTGTACTCTATGGACTCGCGGCCCTCGGGTTACAGCAGGCTGTATTAGTTGCCGCCGGCAGTGTCGCCGCCAAGGTGCTAACTAGCTGCGCTGTGATTGGCGCCTTAACGGCGTATCTTTGGCGCATCAAAATACCGACATGGCTACTGCGCTTGCTGCTCCTGCTGATGTTTGTCCGATTCATTTTTGTTTTGCAAGTCGGTTTGAGCTGGGGGCTCGACAAGCTCTATTTTGAGACGGAACAACAGCAAGCACTGGCCTCTCTGAATCTGGTCAAAGATCATTTACACGATCTGCGCGACAGCTATATGCAGTCGATTGATTCCAGCGGGTTTTTCAGTGGCACCTGGCAAGCGGCTCAAGCGCTTATCGGTACTGATGACCAGCAAAGCATGACTGACATTGCCGCAACCGCTATCATCCGCTTGCTGGTTATCCTGCTGTTACAAAGTCTGCTGCTGCCATTGGTGTTTATCTGGCTGATCTGGCAGCTCCTCAAATCAATCATCACCAGACCAACAAATTAAGCCGCCTCAGCAGTCTAACTGGCTAGGCGCTTGTGCTTTTCGAGCACATCGAAGGCATTCTGAATTTCCTTGAACTTTTCCTCCGCCACCGATGCCAGCTCAGGTGACATACCATTCGCCAAAACACGGTCAGGATGATATTCCATAGCCAATTTTCGATACTTCGCCTTGATCACTTTCAACTCGTCAGTGGGTTTGCAGCCCAGGATCTGGAAGCATCGACTCAGATCGTTATTCGAGCCAGTAAAGCGGCTCTTGATCTGTTCGTAGTGGCTTTCCAGCTGAAAAATTCGGACGGCCTGCAGCAGCAATTTTTCTTCTGCCGCATGCAGGGTGCCATCGGCATAGGCTACCAACAACAGCAGATCAACCAGCGACTCCTTCACCACTCGGACCGACCCAAACTCTTGCTGGAATTGCTGAGCAAAGCTCTCAAAGGTCGCATCTGAATCTTTTGCAGCGTTGAATATTTGAATCGCGAGCTTCCGCGCCGGCGGATCAAGGCGCAGATTCTCGCGCATCACTCGATCGATAACATCCACTTCGGCTTGAGACACAAAACCGTCGGCTTTCGCGAGCTTACCCAGCATCGAAAAGGTCGCAGCAAAATAAATACTTTGCTTGTTCTCAATAGAACTCAACAGGCCTCGGCCTTTGGCCTTCGAATCGAATTGATGCCCCATGACCGCACCCATGACGCCACCCAGTGGACCGCCAAGCACAAATCCAATACCACCACCTAGGACTTTCCCCAACCAACTCATGTAATGCTCCGATAAAAATCTACCATTGTGTCCAGCAGGATCGGCACGGCACCGGCTGGTATGTTGTGCCCTAGCCCTTCGATGACATTGAGCTGACACCCGGGAATATGCTTTGCCGTGTCTTCACCTGCGGCGAGGGGTATTAATGGGTCGTCTGCGCCATGAATCACCAGCACGGGGATTTTTATCTGCTCAAGCATTCTCGTGCGATCACCGGTCGCCACCACCGCCGCCATTTGGCGCGCCACACCAGCCGGATTATGATTTCGATCGAATCTTTTTTGGGCGATGGCCAACCGCTGTTCAAGGCTCTCTGGATAGGCTGGACTGCCACAAATCAGCAGACCTTCCGCTGTCAGCGCAACAGCGGCCGCCTTGCCACCCGCCGGGTCGGGGCTGGCTACCAAAGAAGCCTGAGCCGCCGGCGTCGCGCCCGGTAAGCCGCGCCTACCGCTTGATGACATCATGGATATCATAGACAGCAATCGCGCTCCATGGGTGGCAGCCAGTAATTGAGCAATCATACCGCCCATGGAAATCCCCATAACATGAGCCCGCTGAATGCCAAGGGCGTCCATTAGACCGATAACATCATTCGCCATATCCTGCAGATCATAGGCCAGCGTCCCTCTATCACCTCGCACGATGGCAGACAGATCGGGCAATCCCGCCTGCGTAAACGTCTCGGATAAGCCTACGTCGCGATTATCGAAAACAACAACATGGAAGCCCTGCTCTACCAACCCCTCCAGCAATGCCTCAGGCCAATCGATGAGTTGTGTGCCCAAACCCCGCATCAATATCACAGTGGGCAGCTGTTGGTCGCCGCGCGCCTCGTATTCTAACGATATCTGATTCGCAACAACTTGAGTCACAGCGCCTCGCCTCCCATCAACGCCAAAATTTCTGCGGTTTTGGTCTGCATCAAGTGCTGATCACCTCGCGATTCCACGTTAAGTCGAACCACCGGCTCAGTATTCGACATACGCACATTAAACCGCCATTGGGCAAATTCCATACTCAGCCCATCCGTGTGATCTATGGCGACCACGTCGGCACCATAGTGCGTCTCGAGGCTGGCTAACACCCCTGCAGCATCATCGATGCGACGATTGATTTCACCACTGGCGGGAAAGGCTAACATGCGCTCATCCACCATTTCTGCGAGGCTCTTACCCCGACTCGACATCAAGCCCACCACCAATAACCAAGGCACCATGCCACTGTCGCAATAGGCAAAATCCCGAAAATAATGATGGGCGCTCATCTCACCACCGTAAACAGCATTCTCAAGTCGCATCCGCTCTTTGATAAAGGCATGACCGGTCTTACTGAGTATGGGTGTACCACCGCCGCGGTTGACGATATCAATCGTATTCCAGGTCAACCGTGGGTCATGCACGATCTTGCTACCGGGCTGTTGTTGCAGAAACGCTTCAGCAAGCAAGCCAACGATGTAGTAACCCTCAATAAAACGCCCACTGGCGTCGAAGAAAAAACAACGATCAAAGTCACCGTCCCAAGCGATACCCAGATCTGCGCCATGGGCTAAGATAGCATCAATCGTGGGTTGACGATTCGCTTCCAACAGCGGGTTCGGCACGCCATTGGGGAAGTGCCCGTCAGCAACATGCTGCAGTTTGATAAACGTGAAAGGCAACGACGCCTCTAACAAATCAATCACCGCTCCGGCACCACCATTACCACTGTTAACAACAATCTTAAGGGGCTTTATCGTCTCCTTGTCGACGTAGGCGAGGAGCTTATCTTTATAGGCTGCACGATGTTCAAGCCGCGTCAGCTTGCCAATTCGTGTACTCGCGGGAAAGGCGTTCTCTTCAGCCAAACGTTGAATTTCAAACAGACCCGTATCACCACTGATGGGTTTCGAATCCTCCCGGACCAGTTTCATGCCATTATAGTCTTTAGGATTATGACTCGCGGTCACCACGATACCGCCGTCCATCTCGAAATGGGAGGTGGCAAAGTAGATTTCCTCAGTACCACACTCACCGATATGGAACACATCAACGCCGCTGTCCAGCAAGCCTTCAATCAGCGCATCGGATAGCGCCGGACTAGACAGGCGAATGTCGTGGCCCACCACAACCCGCTTAGGCTGCAGGAATGCCGCATAGGCTCGACCGACTCGATAGGCGATAGACTCGTTCAGTTGGTCTGGAACACGGCCACGCAGGTCGTAAGCTTTAAAACAATGGATGGGGTCGGTCAATGCGCTTTCCGTTTACTGTTAAAGCCGCAGTCTAACACTTTAGGCCGCCTTGACCCACGTCTAAGCCGACAAAAAACCGTCGACCGAAGGCTCGCAGCCCGGACCTTAACCCACTGATCGACCACTGTCCGCCTGCGCCCATAAGGCCGACAGCCGATAACTTTTGAGGTTAATCCCAAGCGCCAGATCAGTTTTCAGACCGGTTAACTGCCGACAAATCCGCACCTGATCTGCGTCGGCTTGAACCCTGGCGACCATGGGGTCTTTGACCCCCGCCTCAAGTATCGCCGCCAGTGACCCATAGGTTTGCAGCAAAGCAATCGCGGTCTTCTTACCGACCCTCGGCACCCCTTTAATACTGTTGGTAGGATCCCCCGCCAATGCCCAAAAATCTGCCAACTGGTCAATGCGCAGGTTAAACTTGGCTTGGGCGTCCGCCGGCGAAACAAAGCATTGTTCAAAGTGATGATAGAGCTGTATCTGCTGACTCAGCAGCGGTAAAAAACCCTTGTCAGTAGACAGAATGACTACCTGCCCGCCACTGCCAGCGATACCCTGGGCCAAAGTACCAATCACGTCGTCGGCCTCCAGATGCGGTTGTTTCAGACTGGCAACGCCAACACTCGCAAAGGCCGACTTAAAATCCTCGAGGTGCGTCATTAGCCTCTCTGGCGTCGGCGCTCGACCTGCCTTATAACCTGGATAACAAGTATGGCGCCAGGTGGTTTCGTGACTATCCACCACGGAAATTGCGTGGCTGGGTTGATGCTGGCGCAGCGCTTTCTCAAGGGACCGGCGGCTGGCTTCGACTACCGTCTCGATCGACTCATTACGCGCCTGTCCGGCCTCATAAATCCGCCGTATCAGATTGAATGTATCGATGAGCAGTACCTTGATCGACACAGTGAGGCTCCTGATGATTGGCAGCCCAGCATCTGGCCGCGATTAATTTGCAGCTTAGCATGCCGGTGACGCGAGGCAACTGCTATGCTGCTGCCATGCGACCTATTCCTACCTGCAACCTACAAGCGGCCCGCCGTGCGACTCTGCGTTACCAGGGCTTGCTTAAAGGCGCCTATTTCGGCCAAGGCAAACAGGCGGTGGTCCGCGCCATTGATGCCCTGGGTTACCTGCAAATCGATACTATCTCGGTGGTTGACCGGTCTCACCATCATATTCTGAAAACTCGAATATCAAATTACACACCGGAGCTACTCACCCAACTGCAGGCTGTTGATCGTCAAGTGTTTGAATACTGGTCCCATGCCGCCGCCTACCTGCCGATCCAGGACTATCGATACTACCTGCCCATGATGCACGGCTTTGGCGCACAGCGCAGTCATGACCAAGCGCTCACCCAGGCGATTCTCCATCGCATAACAGCAGAAGGCCCCCTCCAATCGAAAGACTTTGAGCCGCAACGAGATCGGCAAAGCAACGGCTGGTGGGACTGGAAACCCGCTAAACACGCCCTCGAATACCTGTTTCTGAGCGGACAACTGATGATCACCGAGCGCGTGGGGTTTGCGAAGCTTTATGATTTGACCGAGCGCGTATTGCCCACTTTTATCGATACCCGTATGCCGTCAGTGACCGAATGGGCCCGCTTCAGCCTGCTCAAGTCTCTGAAGGCCCTGGGTATTGGTACGTTGGCGGACCTGACCTATGCCCGCGCTACGGTTCGGCGTTTTACCGCACCGGAATTTGTGCCCGATTACGCCGCGGCCCTGCAGCAACTAATCGATGAGGGTGAGGCCTGCGCCGTGGATGTAGACGGTGAGACTTGGTATGCACTGCCCGGGTTATTCGAACCTAGCCGCACGCAACTGGATCGCTCACAGATCCAGTTTCTGTCACCCTTCGACAACCTGGTTATCAATCGCAAGCGGCTCCTGCGTCTATTCAACTTTGACTATCAGTTAGAGTGTTATGTGCCCGCGGCTAAACGCCGCTACGGCTATTTTTGTTTGCCGCTACTCTGGGGGGATCAATTGGTGGGACGAATGGATTGCAAGGCCGAACGTAAAACCGGTGTTTTGCACCTACGTCATCTGCAGATTGAATCGCAGTATGTTCTCACAGATGCCCTGATCAGCGCGCTGGAACTGGGTCTACAGCGCTTTGCTGAGGGCCTGCAATGCACTCACATCGAACTTGAGACCACCACACCGGCCCGGCTAGGCCAGGCCCTCACACTGAAGCTTGGCAACTAACGCGAGTCAATGAAAGCGAGTCGACTAACGCCTGCTAGTTGCAACCGACAACAGGCAAGCGCCGTAGCTAAACACGATAGCTTTTTATATTTGCCGGTCGCGGCCAGCCCAATAGGGCTCACGCACCAGCCGACGCTGAATCTTCCCGGACGGCAGCCGTGGTAGATCATCGGTAAAATCAATGGTTCGTGGCGCTTTAAACGCCGGCAGGTGCTCGCGCACAAAGGCGATCAATTCAGCGACCGTGCCTTGGTCTGGCGCAATACCAGGCTTCAGCATCACCACGGATTTCACGTCTTCGCCCCACTCTTCGCTGGGAATGCCGATGGTACAAACATCGGCAACAGCCGGATGGCGCAACAACACATCGTCGGTTTCCTGTGGGTAAATATTCACGCCGCCCGAGATAATGGTTTCCGCGCTGCGACCGGTTAAAAACAGATAACCATCCGCATCGAAATAACCCATATCTCCCAAGGTAAAGTAGTCACCTTGATAACTACCCGCGGTTTTGGCGGTATCTTTGAAATATTCAAACCGGATCTCTGGAGCCCGAAAATAAATGGTACCTACTGTGCCAGTCGCCACTTCGTTGCCATCGTCATCACAAATTTTGTTATCCGCAGAGGGTGGTGCTTTGCCCACACTGCCAGGCTTGGTAAGCCACTCCTGGGGGCCAATAAAGAAGCCACCACCGCCCTCTGTGGCGGCGTAGTATTCATAGACCACAGGCCCCAGCCAGGCCATCATCGACTGCTTCACATGCACAGGACAAGGCGCCGCGCCATGCAGAACATATCGAAGCTTGTCGACCCGATATTTGTCGCGAGTCGCCGCTGGCAAGGCCAGAAGCCGATGAAACATTGTCGCCACCATATGGGTGTGGGTAATGTCGTATTCTTCCACTAACCTCAAGGTTTCTTCTGGGTCCCACTTGTCCATCAACACAGTGCCGACACCTGCAGCCAAGGGCGCAATGATATTGAAGGCTAACGGCGCTGCATGGTAAGCCGGCCCAGTACACAAAGCCCGATCAGTCTCAGCATCATAAGCCGCAGCAGCCATCGAGATAGCTGTGGTCTCTGCCGCTGCTCGGCTCGCTTGGCTCGCGTTCTCGCCCGCTGACACGGCGCCACCGGGAAGCGCGGCAGCCGACCGTTGTCGATAAACGCCTTTGGGACGACCGGTCGTGCCCGATGTATAGAGCATCTGCCCGCCGATTTCCGGCCCATCGATATTGCCAGCCGCAGCGCTATCAACCAAATCGTTGTAGGCCTGAAAGCCCGACAAGTCACCACCCACTGCCAAGGCAAGTTTCAACTGCGAGTGGTTATCCTGGAGCGCGTCAATGGCTGGCTGAGCACAACGAATATCCGCGATAAAGGCTTTCGCCTCGCAATTGCCCACAATGTAGGACGCATTATCGCCGGTTAAATGCCAGTTAATCGGCGTCACTCGAAACCCAGCACGCATACAGGCGTAATAGACTTCGAGAAATTCGGGACGATTCACCAACAACATCGCCACCCCGTCGTCCGGCTTCAAGCCGGCGTCGCGAAACACGCGAGCCAACTGATTTGCGCGAGCATTAAGCTCAGCAAAGGTACGATTACCATAATTCGAAATCACCGCCATCTTGTCGGGCCGTTCCTGCGCATGATAGGCCAGGGTCATGCCCGTTAGAGTCGCTTCAGGCAGTGTCAATTTCACAGCATTTGTCATAGTTAAGGACCCCTTCGCCTTATCACCGGCGTTGATTTATCTTGTCAAGACGACTGAGATTGCATTATCTTCCACCCAAGCGCAAGGGACAGCGATACTGCGTCTAACTCGATGAAGGATGCACATCTAGAGCCGTTAGTGGGCTCGAAGATGTGCAACAGTTGGCGGGTTGATTGTGGACAACAAACGATGAATTACTGATTGACAATAAGGAGCACAAACATGCCAGACGCTTACACGCTAGCCAAGCAACACCTGGATACAGGCATTCAAGAAGCCGCAGAAAACAACATAGAACTTAATGCCTACGGCCAGGCATTACTCTGGAAACTCATTGAGCGTTATAAAGAAAACGGCCGCAGCGCCGCTGACATCATCGACGAAATCAAGTACACCCTTGATAACGTCGAAGACGACGGCACTTTTCACGTGTCTAGAAACTAAGGACTTAACGTGAAGGACCAGGCAAGCGGAACAACAAGGCCTTGGATACTAGCATCCTGCGTGGGTGCTAGTACCCATGCGGGGCCTACTGCCGCACACCTTCGATATTCAACTCCATATAGACCTTGTTTTCCGGTGGCATGTTGAAGCCAAAGGCCGTCGTATCAAGAATGGTAGTGCCACTAAAGCCCGCACGATAGCCGCCCCAAGGATCGTCACCGGCACCGATCATTTGCGCGTCAATGATGATATCCCGGGTTACGCCATGCAGGGTCAGAAGACCATTGACTGTTGCGCCCCCCTCGCCATCAGCCACAACGGAAGTACTGACAAATTTCGCCGTGGCATATTTTTTCACATCCAGAAAATCTGCGCTGCGAACATGCTTGTCTCGTTCCGCATGATGGCTGTCGAGACTTAACGGATCGATATCGACAACAACCTGAGTCGCGGCGATATTCTTCGGGTCGTAACTGAAAGTGCCACTGAATTTATTGAACGAGCCCGTTAACCAACTGTAGCCAAGATGCTTGTATTTAAAATTGATTGAGGCATGACCACCTTGCGTGTCGATAACGTACTCGGCAGCATTGATCTGCGCGGTAAATGTCAGCCCTAAGGCTAAGCCCAGCAGGGTTTTCTTCATCTTATTCATCCTCGGTAGGGTTTACATTTTTGGTATTAGGCACCTTGCGCCCTAACATTTTGCTGAGTGTACCATCCCTGTCGATGAACTCATGCTTGAGCGCAGCCAGACTATGCAAACAGGCACCACCGATAATGCATATGGCCAGGTACCAGTGGATTTCACCTGCCAAGTCCTCTTGGTTATCGAGGCCGGTCAGACTCGCGGGAATTGTAAACCAGTCAAACACGGCCACACCCCGCCCATCCGCCGTGGTGATCAGATAACCACTGAGCCCCAACAATGGAATCAAGACATAAAAAGCCCAATGCAACGTCGATGCCAGCCTGGTCTGCAATCGATCACCCGACATGACTGGCTGAACGCTGGCCCAACGCCAACCCAGACGCGCCAGCCACATTAGCATCATCACGACACCCAAACTGCGATGCAAGTTAGGCCCCCGTTGATACCAGGCATCATAGTAATCCAGGTCAACCATCCACCAACCCAGGCAAAACATCCCCGTGATACCGATTGCCATGGACCAGTGCAATATCATCGTCACCCATCCATATCGCAGCGGTGTATTGTTAAGTGGGCCTAGTTGAAACACGTTACCTCGCCATTAATCTAAGGCAATCCGCACGCTTGGACCCGTGGGTTCAACGCAGCGACTATCCTTGTGTCGGGCATTATTGACATAGGACGAGACTGGGGTGATCTTGAGCGGTACCCGCAGCGTCGGCGCCAGCAAAGCCGCCAAAGATTCAGTGGCCGTTTCCACTGCAAGCCACTGGGTAATCTCAGCCCGATTCAGGTGCACAGGAATTCGCCGATGTAAGGCTTGCATGGATTGGGGGGCTTCCGCCGTCACAATCGTACAACTGTAGACCACCCGCTCATCTTTTTCCCAGCGATCCCACAGACCCGCCAGGGCTAGCCCCTTATCGGCATCCGCCTCGACATAATAAGGCACCTTAACACTTTGCTCTGTGCGCCATTCGTAATAGCCAGATACCGGAACGATACAACGTCTGGACTTGAACGAGTCTCGAAATGCGCGACTGGTCGCCAGAGTTTCAGATTTAGCATTAAACATGCTGTATTTTGTACTGGGCTCTGGCGCCCAATGCGGTACTAGCCACCAGCGCATGGATGCCAGACACCGACGATCAGCCTCGGTATAAACAACCTGAACCTGCTCCGTCGGTGCAATGTTGTATTCGGTGGACAGATGCGGCACCGGGGTATCACTGTCCAGAATCTCCATAATGAACTGAGTGAGTGGTGCGCTGACCACATTGAACCGACCACACATATCGCTCTCCTGCAGGTGAATCCTTGCCTGCACCCTAGGACCCAAGGGCCCGAGTACTCGGGACTCAAGTTAGCGAGTTGACAGCTCGTTAACCTCGGCCATTTCAGCATCGCTAAGGCGCCAGGTAGCAGCCGCCGCATTCTGCTCGACTTGCCTAACACTTGTGGCACCGGCAATCACGCTGGAGATGTAGGGCTTGGTTGCCAACCAGCTCATGGCAAGTTCAAGCAGGGTTCGGTCATGGGCTTGTGCAAACGCAGTGAGTTTATCGACAATAGCAAAATTCTGCTCTGACAAAGCCGCCGCCCCACGTTCGCCCCAGGCCGCTAGCCGAGTACCTTGGGGGGCTGCCTCACCGCGCTGATATTTGCCCGTCAGCAAACCGCTGGCGAGGGGGAAGTACGGTAAAATGCCGATTCCGAAATGCTGGGCGGCAGGCACCACATCCTTCTCGATTCGTCGATCAATCAGGCTGTAGTGATTCTGGGCGGTGACAAACGGATTTAATCCATGATGGCGGGCAGTCCAGTGGGCGTCAGTCAGTTGCCAGCCATTGAAATTCGAGTGGCCGATATAACGCACTTTGCCGCTGCGAACTAGATCATCCAGGGCCCGCAAGGTCTCCTCGATAGGTGTTTGATCATCAGGCACATGTTGCTGGTACAGATCGATATAGTCAGTACCCAGACGCTTCAAGCTGGCATCCACCGCATTCATGATATAGCGCCGTGATGCACCGCGCATCAAGTCCCCCGCCCCCATGGGATTCGCAAATTTACTGGCAATGATCACACTCGAACGATCTTTGCCCTTGATGGCTTGGCCCAGGTATTCCTCTGACAAACCATTCGGCCCATAAATATCTGCACTATCGAAAAAATTGACGCCGGCGTCCAGGGCTGCATCTACCACCGCCGCCGTCGCCACCGCATCACACCGACGGCCAAAATTATTACAACCGATTCCGACGATCGACACCTTTAGCCCAGTGTTACCCAGATTACGATATTCCATAGATTTCTCTCTTATATTGCAATGACCAATGATGGTGCAACGGTGAGTCGATATATGTGCGCAAAATTAGCAAAAATTAGTCCTAGCTGATACTTGTAATAACACAAATGATCGGTTAATTTTCTGATCTCGCGTGACGAACTCCATCAAAAGTCCAGATTTCTGGGCTTTTTTTTTTGGGAAAAATGAACAGACATGAGACATCTACCGAACCTACAGTGCTTGGACAGCGCGGAAATCCGGGCGATATTATCCAAAGCCGCCGAGATCAAGGCTGACCCCGCACGTTATGACCGGCTGTTGCATCGCAAGTCAATGGCCATGCTATTTCAGAAGACCAGCACTCGTACCCGGGTTTCCTTTGAAGTCGCGATGACTGAACTGGGCGGTCACGCGATTTTTATTGATTGGGCGACGTCGAATTTTGTCCTGTCAGGCATCGAACACGAGACCGCCTACTTATCACGAAATGTCAGCTGCATCATGGCGCGCCTGTATCACCATAGTGACCTGCAAAAAATTATAAGTGCCAGTCTGGTACCGGTCATCAATGGCTGCGATGAGTTATATCATCCTTGTCAGGCCCTGACAGACGTGCTCACCATGCAGGAGCATTATGCTGGCGATCTGCAAGACGCCCATTTGGCCTTTATTGGTGTCCAGAACAATGTGTCCAATTCACTGATCACCATCTGCGATAAGCTCGGCATCACCATGACCATCGCAACCCCAGGACTGGATAGCGATGCCGCCAGCGCCGACTCCACTGTCAACCAGATTCTGCAGACCTCTGATCGCATTAACCACACAACGGATCCTCGCGAAGCCGTGCAAAATGCCGACTTTGTTTACACCGACACTTGGATTGACATGCAGTATTTTAATAATCCTGCGCACACGAAAGAGAACGAAGCCAAACTCGCCTTGATGAAGCCCTACCAGTTGAACTCAGCACTACTCGACGGCATCGACTGCAAGATCATGCACGACATGCCGATTCATGATGGCTTCGAGATCACCGCTGAACTAACGCGTGACCCACGCGCGATCATGTACGAACAGGCCGCCAATCGCCTGCACGCCCAAAAAGGCTTGCTCTGGTGGCTCTACAACGAAGCTGGAAATCTGAGTTAACGCGCACCTAGGCGGCGCACACTGGCTCAGGCTTCTCCGGTCTCATGGCGTAATCGATCCGCGAGCAACTCGACCCAATGCACCACAGGCACATCAGTGCCTGACTGCAGGTGCAGATGACAGCCTATATTGGCCGTGGCGATATATTCAGCCTCCTGCGCCACGAGACTGGTGACTTTGTTTGCCAGCAAGCGCTGGGAAATGTCTGGCTGTAAAATCGAATAGGTTCCCGCCGAACCACAGCACAAGTGAGCATCCTGGACCGCGGTGAGTTCAAACCCGGAAGCCTGTAAAATGCCCTCGACCACACCAGTGATTTTCTGTCCATGCTGCAAGGTACAGGGCGAATGAAAGGCAACCCGTGCCGGTTCACAGTCAAACGTGTAGGTGGCTAACAGCTCACTGACATCAACCAACTTGGCAACAATCTGTTCGGCTTTACGACAATACTCCCCATCCTCATGGAGAATCTCAGGATAGTCCTTGATCGTCACTCCACAGCCACTGGCGGTGGAAACAATGGCATCCACCTGGTTAAGACGCGGATAAATCTGATCTATCAGATGACACATGCGCTGGCGCGCGGTGGCGTGGGCCGCCAAATGGTAATCCAAAGATCCACAGCAGGATTCAGCCGCCAACATTTCAACGCCGATATTTTGAGTCGCCAGCAATTTCGCTAACCCTTGATTGACCTGCGGCGTTGCTATTTTTTGTACACATCCCTGCAGCACGAGCACACTGCCCGCAGGCGTTGTCAGGGCCGGGACGGAATAGGTTTTTCTCGACAGGTACGGCATGTGACGGGCAAGCGCTGCCGGCATTAAGGGTCTAACATATTGACCGAGGCGCAGCATTGGACCAAACAGTGCCGCTTTAGGTACGACGAATCGCAGAGCCCCAATCACCAACCTTCGAATCACGTTCGGCTTAATCGACTTCTCCGTCACCAGGCCCTTACCGATATCCAGCAAGCGGCCATAACGCACGCCCGATGGACAGGTAGTTTCACAAGCTCGACAGGTCAGGCAGCGATCGAGATGATCCACTGACTTGGCCGAGATCGCGTTATCTTCCAGCAGATTTTTGATCAGATAGATTCTGCCCCGTGGCCCATCCAGTTCATCGCCTAACAACTGATAAGTTGGACACGTCGCCGTACAGAATCCACAGTGGACACAACTACGTAAAATCTCGTCTGCTTCTGTGATTTCAGGTCTTCCGACGAGGTCAGGATGAATGTGAGTCTGCATTAAATTTCCTGGTAAAGCCGACCCGGATTAAATATCCCCTGTGGGTCAAACTGGTGTTTCAATCTTTTGTGAATCCCCCCAACAACGGCAGACAGCGGCTGAAATCGCTGAGTCTGATCATCCGCTGGTGCTCGAAACAGGGTGGCATGACCTTCGCCCAGCGCCGACCGCGGGTCAAAGCCAGGATCCAGCAACCAACGCTGGGCACCAGACCACTCTAGCAGACTACTCTGGGTAAGCATGGCTTGCGAACCCGGTGACACCGAGATTCGCCAGACAGTTTTTGCCGCTGCAAACGCGTCAAGTTGCTGATCTCGAATTTGAGACCAGATGCCAGCGGCGACCACATCACCACCTATCGTTTGCCGAGCATCCTCAACACCCGCGTTTGATCCAGAAAAACGCAGATAACTATGACCCTCGAACCAGGCCGACGCCGAACAGGGCAGCGGCGTACGACTCAGCTGCAGGAACCGTTCATGGGCTTGTTCCAACGTTTCGCTGCGGACCACAGTGACCTCCGCTTCTGGTAGCGGTAAGACTTTAAAGCTAACGTCAGTGATCAGCCCTAAGGTACCAAAGCTACCGGTCATCAGGCGTGACACATCGTAACCAGCCACGTTTTTCATCACTTGCCCGCCAAACTTCAACGCCTCACCGGCGCCGTTGATCACGCCAACGCCCAGCACTAAGTCCCGCACGGCACCATAAGCAACTCGGCCCGGCCCGGACACCCCAGCTGCTATGGCACCACCAATGGTACCGGCGCCACCAAAGGTGGGTGGATCACAGGGCCAAAACTGGCGTTGCTCGGCGAGCACAGCCTTGACCGTCGCCAGCGGCGTTCCAGACCGAACAGTCATCACGAGTTCTGTGGGCGAATAATCAATAATACCTTGGTGGCTCTGCGTAGTAATGTCCTCATCGAAAGCGCCCACTGCACCGAGAAAATCTTTACTGCCGGCACCGCGAATGCGCAACCGCTTGCCCTGCGCCAGCGCGCCTTTGATCTGCTCTTGCCAATGTTGTATTGCGCTGTCGACGGCCACTAAAAGCGCTCCAGTTCTGGAAACTTTTCCTGACCACGATGCACATGCATCGCACCGAACTCAGCACAGCGCTGCAACGTCGGTACGGCTTTACCCGGATTAAGCCCGCCTTGTTCATCAAAGGCCGCTTTTACACCGTGAAACACATTCAGTTCTTCAGTCGTGAACTGCACACACATCTCATTGATCTTCTCGACCCCGACACCATGTTCACCGGTAATGGTGCCACCGCACGCAATACAAAGGCGTAAGATATCAGCCCCAAAGGCTTCCGCCCGCTCAAGCTGGCCGGGCTGATTCGCGTCATACAGTATCAGTGGGTGCAAGTTGCCATCCCCAGCATGAAACACATTGGCCACTGCCAGGCCGTGGGTTTGCGAAAAATCGGCGATGCTGCGCAACACTCTGGCCAATTCCCGACGCGGTATGGTCCCATCCATACAGTAATAGTCGGGTGCCAACCGACCCACTGCCGGAAATGCCGCCTTACGGCCCAGCCACAGCTTTCGACGCTCCTCGGCATCCTTGGCGCAACGAACCTGGACCGCGCCCGCAGTCTGCAACACTTGGGTCAGCAGCGCCTGCTGTTGTTCGATTTCGACGCTCGAACCATCCAGTTCACAGATCAAAATAGCCGCGGCATCCAGTGGGTAGTCGGCGTGAACAAAGGCCTCGGCGGCTTGCACCGCCAGCTTATCCATCATCTCCAAACCTGCAGGAATCAAACCGCGATCAATAATTTGACCTACTGCATCGGCGGCCTGGCCAACATCTGTAAAGGCCGCTAGCAACACCGCCACTTCGACCGGCACCGGTAACAGCTTCACCGTGACCTCCACAACAATACCCAGCATGCCTTCAGACCCGTGCATCAAAGCCAGCAGGTCGTACCCTGCCGAATCAAACGCCTCGCTACCCAGTTCATAGCGCTCACCCTCGGGCGAGATCATCACCAGCTTTCGTACATTGTGGACAGTCAGCCCATATTTTAGACAGTGCACGCCACCAGAATTTTCAGCGACATTACCGCCAATGGTACAAGCTATCTGCGAAGACGGGTCAGGGGCATAGAACAAACCCAACGGCCGAACATGGTCTGAGATGGCCAGATTGGTCACGCCGGGCTCGACTCTGGCCAGCAGGTTGACCTGATCCACTTCAAGAATTCGATTAAATCGTGCCAGGATCAGTAATACCCCCTCATGGTGGGGCATGGCACCGCCAGAGAGTCCGGTTCCCGCGCCTCTGGCGACTACCGGCACTTGATGCGCGTGGCACAATTGCATGATTAACTGCACCTGCTCGATGGTCGCTGGCAGCAGCACTAGCCAGGGCAATTGCTTTTTCGCGGTGAGCCCATCCGACTCGTAAACCTTCATACGCGCCTGGTCAGACACACTATGACCTTCGCAGATGGCTTGCAGCCGCACTTTTAATTGATCCCTGCTCAATATCACTGTCACTTTCTAAAGACCATTCAAGGTTACTGTGATGACAGATTATACGGCACATTTCTTGTATAATCGCCCATCGGCTACACCAACTGCGGAGTTATCATGTCAATCAGTTCTACCGAGGAGATTCTCGAGGATTTTCGCCAAGGCAAAATGGTCTTGATCATGGATGATGAGGATCGCGAAAATGAAGGCGACCTGATCATCGCCGCGGAAGTCGTGACGCCCGCTCATATCACCCTGATGGCCCGTGAAGCCTGCGGGCTCATCTGCCTGACTGTCACCGAGGAGCGTGGCCGACAGCTGAATCTGCCCTTGATGGTCGATACCAACAAATCCTTGCACGAGACCAACTTTACCGTCTCGATCGAATCTGCCGAGGGTATCACCACGGGCATCTCCGCTGCCGATCGGGCCCATACAGTGCGCACGGCGGTTGCTAAACACGCGGTACCAGACGATCTGGTCATGCCTGGACATATTTTTCCCCTGATCGCGAAACCCGGCGGTGTCCTGACCCGCGCCGGCCATACAGAAGCCGGCTGTGACCTGGCCCGCATGGCCGGCTACGAGCCGGCCGCAGTGATTGTCGAAGTCATGAATGAAGATGGCACCATGGCCAAACGCCCAGAGCTGGAAATATTTGCGGCAAAACACGGCATCAAACTGGGCACCATTGCCGATTTGATTCAATACCGCACTATCAACGACAAAACCATCAACCTGGAAAGCGAGAAGCCAATCACCACCGCCGAAGGCGATTTCACCCTGAGGACCTACACAGACAGCATCTCAGACAGCATCCATTATGCCCTGGTCATGGGCGAGATTAAGGCAGATGAACCCTGTCTGGTGCGAGTACAAACCATTAACACCTTGAGAGATCTGCTAGGCACAATAAGACCAGGCTTTAAAAAGTCATGGTCACTGACCGAATCATTGACCCGCATTGCCGCCGAAGGCAAAGGCGTTGTCGTCGTTGTTGACCAGGAGCATTCCAAACTTGAGGAACTAGAGCAGGTCCAGGTCTATCCGGAAATGCCGCAACTGCAGCGGGTTAATACCGAGTCGGGGGTGTTTCGAGTGATTGGCACGGGTTCCCAGATTCTGCGCGATATCGGCGTCGGCAAGATGCGCGTGCTCAGCGCCCCTAGCCATTATAATGCGATTTCCGGGTTTCAGCTTGAGGTGGTTGAATTTCTGGAAAACGACGCTTAACCATCAAACTCGAAGCTGAGCCTAGCCCGGCCCAGGGATTCAGGGCGCTCGGACTTAAGCGGAACACTACAACCCCAGTGCTTCGCCAGCCAGCGCCGGCATGACCGCGTTTTATGCCGGCGGTCTGACCAGCTCCCAAACCAGCTGACACCCCCTGCAGAATTTGCCAAACTTGCGAAAAAAAGCCTATGAGCGCGTCCAAGACCGAAAAGTTAGGGTAACTCATACACGGGCGACACTTTGTTGGTGCATCGTTATTGATTAATCTTGTGACACCCTGACCAAGGCCTTGGCCGCTCTCTGGGTAAATGCACTGACACTGACTCAACGAGGACAACATCCATGCGCTACCTGCTGGCTCTACTCTTACCACCCGTCGCGGTATTTTTATGTGGCAAACCGATCCAAGGCATCATCAATATTATCCTCACGCTGTGTTTCTATGTACCAGGTGCTATCCACGCCCTGCTGGTAGTCCACAGTTATCTCGCCGATAAGCGCACTGACAAGATCGTCGATGCCATCAAGCATCAGGACGATCGATGAGTGGTTTACACCGGCACCGCGTCAGGATCATGGTGATAGCCACACTCTTCATCCTCAGCGCCTGTGAAAGCACTTACTATGACGCCATGGAGAAAGTTGGGATCCACAAACGAGAGATACTCATTGATCGGATCGAAGCTGCTCAGGAGTCTCAAGAAACCGGCCAGCAGCAGTTTGAAAATGCCTTACAACAATTTCGTTACGTGGTTAACTTTGATGGCGGCGAGCTTGAAACCCTCTACAACAAACTTAACGACGAGTATGAAGCCAGCATCAACGCTACCGAGACGATCCATGATCGCATAGACAGTGTTGAATCCGTTGCCGAAGCGTTATTCGATGAATGGACCACAGAACTCACCCTGTATACAAACGCCAATCTACGCCGCGACAGCGCGCGTCAATTGGCCAACACAAAGCGTCGCTATGAACGTCTGATGGCAGCCATGCGTCGCACAGAGAAGACTATCGAACCGGTTCTAGCCAGCTTGCAGGACAACGTGCTGTACCTGAAACACAACCTCAACAGCCGCGCCATAGCATCTCTAAAAGGTGAATTAGCGACTGTCGACGCCGATGTCGGCGAGCTCATCAATGCCATGCAAAATGCCATCGACGAGTCCAGAGCCTTCCTCAAAGATCTACGCGGCAATGACGCCTAATGGGCCACAGTGACAGCCCAAGGCTGGCATTTTGAACACCTGCCTAGGGCACGATCCGCGCCGTCGTATAATCAGGATCTGCACCCAGAACCTGGCGCACCACGCCACGCAACTTGCCATGCTGCAGGTAGGCTGAACCCGTTTCCGCCATCGGTATTAAGGGCACGTCTTCGGCAATAATCGCCTGCAGTCGAGCAGCGGCAACCATTCTCTCGGTTTTATCAACAGCCCGCTGCAGCACACTCAGCCACTGGTCATAGTCAGGATTCGCATAGTGGCCACGATTATTCGCATTCCAACTGGCTAACAGGTCGGCGTAGGTCACCACATCATTGAAATCCGGGTACCAGCTCGCCAGCGCCATATCAAACTCACCACTTTCGGCTTTCATCAGGTATTGCTTAAAGGTTTGTTGGTCGACTTTAATCGACAGCCCTAACCCCTGCCCCATAATGCCTTGTAAATACTCCGCAACCTTAGCACCCGTTGGCGATGCCACCGTCAACAGGGTCATTGGCGGCAACTCGCCCTTAGCTTGTTGGACCTCAGCGATCAATTGCCGGGCCAGAGCGATATTCACTGGTGGCTTCAGCAACGGGTATTCTCGCGAGAACTTATCCTCGGCACCGGGCAACCAACCCGGGAAAAAACTGTAGGCGGGCTTATATCCGGGTATGCCAATCACTTTATTGACGAACTCATCAGAATCAAAGATCAATTGAATCGCTCGCCGTAACTTGAGTTCTGCCAATGGTCGATCTTTATCGACATTCAACCGCAGATAAGACATGCCACCCGAGGCAAAGGTGCGCAAGCGCATTCCCTGGCTTGCAGCATCTGCAACGGTCTCGGCGCCCAGGCGCGCCAAGGCAATTCGACCATCACGAAACAGGTTAAGCCGGGTTCGATTATCTTCCGTAATATAATCGATGTTAATCCCGTTCAGCGTAATCGCGGTTCGATTCCAGTACAGGGGATTTTTGATCAGCTTAAGCGCCGCACCGTGGGTCCAGGACTCAATTAAAAACGGACCGTTGTACAACAGATTGGCGGCCTCGGCCGCATAGACCTCGCCCTGGCGCTCACGAAATGCTTGCTTGATCGGAAAAAAAGCCGCGTGCGCCATCAGACTGACGCAATAGCCACAGGGTCGCTCCAGCGAAACTCGGAGCGAATGCGGCCCCAAGGCCTCGATACCGAGCTCAGAGACTGGCAATTCACCACGTTGAATCTGCTCCGCATTCTTGATGGGGAACATAATCGAAGCATAGGCGGCGGCCATCGCCGGGTCCACCAACAACCGCCAGGCATACACAAAATCCTCAGCGAGCACTGGCGTGCCATCACTCCAGCGCGCATCCTCGCGCAGACTAAAGTCGATACTCGAATCACTGATCACCCAGCTGCTGGCAACACCGGGCACCGTTTGTCCACGTCGGTCATAACGCACCAATCCTTCCTGGGTATGGCCGATCACAAAAAAACTTACCGTATCCGTGGTTCTGACGGTATCCAGATTGGGTGGTTCTTGAGTCAAAGCGATGGTGATAGTTTGGCTCGCAAAATCTACCGCCGCTGCCTGCGAGCTCAGCGGCAGGAAACCCAGCGCAAGGCCAAACACCAGCCCAAGGCAAGGGCTACGGGCAAACTTGACAACCTTCAGCATCAGGAACAACTCATTTTTACACAGCCCGGGAGTGTGACAGAACAACAAATACGATGAAACTCTATTTCGACCTGGCGCACAACTTCGCTACAATATACGCCAACATAACCACCTTGCAGCCAAGTCATAACGGCTGCACCCAGACACCCAGTGAACTCAGATCATGACCGACGCTCGCATGCTGTTAATGACCCACCCTGATTGCCTCCATCACGTCTTGACCGAGCACGCCGAAAGCCCAGACCGTCTGCGCTCTGTCATGGCGACTATCAATGCCAGCCCAAGGCTTGCTGCGATAACCCAGCGATTGGCCACACCCGCCACAGATGCCCAGTTAACCCTGGCCCACCCCCTCGCGCTGATAGAGCAATTACAGAACCTGGAACCCTTAACTGGGCATATCATGGTCGACCAAGATACCTATATGAGTCCAGGTACAATGCACGCCGCCAGGCTGGCTGCAGGGGCTTGTATTGAGGCGACGCGTGCGGTGCTGACAGGCGAAGCTGACCAGGTTTTCTGCGCCATCAGACCACCCGGTCACCACGCTGAAATCGACGCGGCAATGGGCTTCTGCTTTTTTAATAATATCGCCCTCGGCGCCATCACCGCCCTTGCGCATGCAGATATCCAGCGGGTCGCGATTCTTGATTTCGATGTGCATCACTGTAATGGCACAGTGGACATCTTCAAAGATGATGATCGCGTGCTGGTATGCTCCAGCTTTCAGCAAGACTACTACCCCAACCGCTACCTCGATTATGAGAACAGCCATATCGTTGCCACCCCGCTCGCCCCGGGGACTTGTAGCGCCAGCTTCAGGCAATTGATTGAGGACCAATGGCTGCCGGCAGTAAATCAACACCAGCCAGACCTGATATTTATCTCTGCCGGTTTTGACGCCCACAAAGACGATCCGTTAGCCCAGATCGAGCTCGAGGTAGATGACTATCGTTGGATCACTCAGTTGATCAAAGACCTAGCCAAACAACACTGCAGTGGTCGCATTATCTCATCGCTGGAAGGCGGGTATCATCTCAAGGCGCTAAGCGACTGCGTACGCGTCCACCTTGAAACATTAATTGAGCCTTGAAGCAGCCCGTCAGTTGCCGCCGCATTTAGTCGGCGGCCAGATAATCGTCGAGACAAATATCATCCAGCTGATAAGACTCTAGATACTTGGTCGCATAATCCTGGTACACGCCGCTTTCGAGAAAGAGTTTGAACAACTCACCATCGAGGTGGTGGTCCTTCACCATACCGGCCATGATATTGATGCTCTCGCTTAATGTTTTCGCTTTCTTGTAAGGCCGGTCAGCGGCGGTTAGCGCCTCAAAGACATCGGCGATGGCCATAATCCTTGCTGGCACAGACATCTCAGTGCCCTTCAGTTTTTTCGGATAACCGGTGCCATCCATTTTTTCGTGATGACCACCGGCAATTTCCGGCACACCTTCCATATGCTGCGGAAAAGGCAGACTTTCAAGCATGACAATGGTCTGAACGATATGGTCATTAATTTTGAAACGTTCTTCAGTAGTCAAGGTACCGCGAGCAATACTCAAGTTATAGACTTCACCCAGGTTATATTTGTGGGGTGGCACCTCCACCTGAAACCCATGGAGGTTACGCGGATCGGCAGAATGGACGACGGTATCGTGAGCGATGATGTGATCGGCTCTATCCGCCAACAGGTTTTCTTTGACCGGCAGGCTTGCTTCAGGCTGTTGTGACTTACGGTTCAATTCCTCCTGAGCAATACCCAATCGATCGTTCAGGGTACGCGTCCATTGGATCCCGGCAATCTGCTGCAGTCTCTGAATGCGCTCTTCATCCATAAATTCACCGCCACGATTACACTCAGCGACAAATTCGAAATCATCATCCAGTGAACGCAGTCGTTCATCTAAAATCTGTTTGAGTTCAACCCCATTGCGCGCACCATCCAACATCTTCTGCTGGCACTCAATCACCGCCTCACGTTTGACAACTTCAAAGCGCATGCGTATTTCGTGTAAACGGTCTGTAATGGTCTCTAACTTGGTGGCCTTGTCGACAACGTATTCGGGCGTTGTCACCTTACCGCAATCATGCAGCCAGGCAGCAATATGTAACTCATACCACTGCTCTTCGTTTAATGAGAAATCTGCAAAAGGCGCTTTAGCGGAATCGCAGGCAGCTTGGGTCAGCATCTCGGTCAGTACCGGCACACGCTGGCAGTGACCAGCGGTATATGGTGACTTGGCATCAACAGTCCCCGCCATCAACCTGACAAACGAGTCGAGCAGATGTTTTTGTGACTCAATTAAATTCTGATTTTCCAGCGCCACCGCAGCCTGAGACGCGAGCGCCTCAACCAGCGGCTCGATATCACGACCAAAAGGAACAACATTACCGGTTTGTGGCTCAATCGAGTTGATGAGTTGCAATACGCCAATCACATAATTTTGAGCATTTTTTAAGGGAATCGTCAAAAATGATTTCGACCGGTAGCCCGTGCCTCTATCGAATTTCTTGGTACCGGTAAACTTAAACGCAGTGGAACTGTAGGCATCAATAATATTAATGGTTTTACCCGTGAGCGCGGCTTCGCTAACAATATTGGTGTGGTTCTCGACCCGCTGGCCGGCAGAGTCCTGGTGGTACATGCCTACCGGCGACATGGAAATGGGCACGCCTGTCGTACCGCCCTCAGCAAAGCCTAATGAATCAGTCCTGACAATGACGAACTCGAGTTGATCCTCCTTGGTACGAATATACAAGCTGCCAGCATCTGCCTGACCAATCGCCTTGGCTTCAAGGAGGATCGTCTCCATCAGTCGCGCCGGGTTCTTCTCGGCAGAGAGCGCGATACCAATATCGATCAACCGCTTGAACGAGGCCTGTTCAGCGCTCATAGCTTGTACTCCTCATCATTTAAAATGAGGTTACTGTACTGAAATCTTGGCTGAGACGAGCACACCAACCACCTGACTGGCGGAAGGCAGTCGACCACCGGCAACTACTCCGTTAATTTATTTTTTGTCGGTCGCGGCCGAATCAGGCACTCCTGAGTGGTTGATGCAACTAATCGTCCAGACTCTGTATAAAAACTGCCCCGCACATAGCCTCGAGCGTCACCGGCCCACGTACTGACATTTTCATATAGATGCCACTCGCTCATATCGATAGGGGCATGAAACCAGATCGCATGGTCCAGACTTGCGCCCTGCACCTGATCAAACCCCGCCTCCGCGTGAGGCCGCATGGTGGTCCCCATAAAACCCATATCTGACGCAAAGGCAAGCAACGCCCGCTGCATCACTTGGTCCTCGCCCACCAGGCCCATGGCTTTGACCCAGACGTGCTGGAACGGTGGATGTGCCTTTTGATCGAAAGGGTCGCTCCACTCGATGTGCCGAGTCTCGATAGGCCAACGCCAACGACCGCCCATGTTGTCCAACTCGGGCCGCAGCTTGCGCAGCGCATCCCAACGTTCTCGATCGCTCGGTATCCCCTCTGGCGTCGAGACAATGGGCATATCGGCTTGGTGCTCAAAGCCTTGCTCTGGCCCGTGGAACGACACAGCCATATTGAAGATGGCTTTGCCATTCTGGATCGCGACAACCCGCCGAGTAGTAAAACTCTTGCCGTCTCGTATCCGGTCGACCTCAAAAAGAATTGGCATCTCAGCGTTGCCGGGACGCAAAAAATAACCATGTAACGAATGGGGCAAACGGCCGGCGTCAACGGTACGTGCGGCGGCGATCAGGGCTTGACCGAGGACTTGGCCACCGAACACAAAGCCACCGCCCAATGTCTGTCCGCGGAATAGATTGACCTCAATGGGCTCGAGCTCCAGCAAGGCAATAAGTGCCTCCAGGCGCATTGGTTGAACCACTTCTGCTTGTACTTTTTGCATACATACCCAACGGCAAATAAACCATAATAAAAGCTTTTCCAGCGCCTGTCATATACCACTCATTCTGCTATGCTCGAAGCCAAGTTCACTGTCGGTTGCGAGGTTCTGCCTCACAACCGCGCAGACTCTAGACATTGACTAATAAGTGACTCATGCCATGGCTACTAAAATACCGTTTACGTACCAATACCCCTACGAATACGCGAAGTTGGAAGAGTTATCGCCACAGATCCGTCGGGTCACGGCGCGCAACCCCAGCGGCTTTACGTTTCGCGGCACTGGCACTTATATTATCGGTCGCGGCAACGTCGCCGTGATTGATCCAGGCCCCATGTTGGAAGAGCATATCGAGGCACTCAAGACCTGCCTGCAGGGTGAAACCGTGACCCACATTCTGATTACCCACACCCACTTTGACCACTCTCCTGCCGCGGCACCGCTGAAAGACTATTGGGGGACAAAAACCTATGGTTATGGTCCACACGGCGCAAGTAAGCGCGATCAGGGTGTCATGGTTGAGGAAGGCGGCGATATGGATTTCGTGCCGGATGTGGTTATCGCTCATGGAGACATCATCAAAGGCGACGGCTGGACCGTCGAGTGTGTCTATACACCAGGACATACTTCCAATCATGTGTGCTTTGCCCTACTTGAGGAGAAAGCCCTGTTTACCGGCGACCATGTCATGGGCTGGTCAACCAGCGTCATCGGGCCCCCTGATGGCGACATGACCCAGTATATGAACAGCTTGGAATTGCTTCTGACTCGCGATGACGAAATCTACTGGCCCACCCATGGCGCGAGTATCGGCAACGTTAAAGATTATGTCCGCGCCTTTATCGCCCACCGCTTGGAACGGGAGCAGCAGATTCTGGATTGTGTGAGCCAAGGCTACTCAAAAATTACCGATATGGTACCGGTGATGTACACCGATACCGACAAGAGCCTGTATGGTGCAGCGGCCCGCTCCGTGCTCGCCGCCATGGCGCGCCTAGTGGCGACGGGTCAGGTCATCAGTTCTGAGCCAGAGTTGAGCTTGACCGCAGACTATCGCCTAGGGTAAGTCTGCTCCTGAACTCTATAGCCATTGCCGGCAGAAATAGCCGGCAGAAATAGCCGGCAGACATAGCCGGCAGACATAGCCGGCTTCGGCAGCAGAGCTAACCCGCGTCGGTAATGGTTTTCCACGTATTGTCAGCACCCTGGGTGACCACATAGCGGCCGATTGACTGCTGCCAGTGATCCTCGTTACCGTATTCATCACGCCAGCTCCACAATCGCCGAGTCCGCAAGTTCAAGCCGTGTTCCATGGTATAACCCATCGCGCCGTGCACCTGGTGGGCGATGTCAGTGGCAGAGCCAACGGCTTCACTAATACGCGCCTTGGCAATGGCGATATCAAACTCATTTAACGGCACCAGGGCCTCATTCAGAGAGTCTGCTGCTCGCTGACAGGCCGCTACCTCTCCCGCCAGTACCGCAAGCTGCTGCTGAATCGCTTGGAACTGGGCGATGGGTCGCCCAAACTGCTGACGCTCCATCGCGTACTGCACTGATTGCTCAAGAATCGAGGTCATCGCACCCGCCATCATCACCGACCGAGTCGCAGCGCCCAGACACCACAATTGATTCGAGAGACCCGCATCACTGGCAAACACCGCGCTCGCGGGCAGCAGACAATTGATAGCGAAATCCGACTGGGGATCCCCAGCCATCGTCTGAGTCACCTCTTGGCTGATCTCTGCCAGTGGCACGAGGCACAGATACGCGCCCGAGGCATCACTACCGACGACGATCAACGTGCTGCATAGGTTCGCGAAAGCCACGCTTTCCGCCTGTCCCTGCAGGCGATAACCAGCCCCTTCCTGGGTCAGCGTGAAAGCTGAGCCCGACACGGTCACTGGACCCACCGGCCTCTGCGCGCCCACAAGCTCACAGAGCCTCGCTGCAATAAAGGTCTCGGCCAAAGGCAATGGCGCTCCCACACTGGCTGCCTCGCGAATAATCAGCAGCGACGCCGCCAATTCTCCACCCGTACCACCACTGGCCTCACTGATTCCCGCGAGGGTCAGGCCATTGTCTTCGAGGGTTTGCCATAACCCTGCTGGCCAGACGCCAGCCTCAGCGGCGTCGACAGTGGCTTTTGTGCACTGGTCTTGCAAGATGCGTCGAATCGTATCCGTAATTAGTTGTTGCTCATTCATCAGCCGCTCCTTATCGCAGACCGAGACCGCGGGCAATAACACCCCGCAGAATTTCACGTGTACCACCGCGCAGGGTAAAAGACGGCGCGTGGAGAATGCATTGATGCAAGGTGTTCTGGAATCGTTGCGAAGTTTTAGCCGGTGCCAGTACTCGAATTAACTCTGGCACAAGGCGTTCATAGGTGTTGCCCAAATCCTTAATCAATGCCGCCTCAGTAATGGGGGTCTTACCTGCCTCGAGCATTCCCGCGACGGAAATCGACATTCTTCGCAGAGTCACTAAATTGGCCAATAAACGCCCAATCAAAGCCAATTGCGCCGCATTCGGGTTATCACCGACTTCGCGAATAAACTCGACCAAAACTCGGAATGCACTCAGAAAACGTTCAGGCCCGCTACGCTCATAACCTAGTTCACTGACCACTTGCTCCCAGCCATTGCCCGGCGTACCGATAACACTCGCATCTGGCACAAACACATCATCAAAAAACACGTGATTAAAGTCGCTGTCACCCGCCAGGTTAAGAATGCCCTTGACCGTGACATTCGGATCGTGCAAATCGACGATAAACTGGCTCAAACCCGCATGGCGATTAGTCGACTGAGGCTCGGTGCGCACTAAGGCGATCATGTAGTGGTTCATGTGCGCGCCACTGGACCAAATTTTGCTCCCATTGAGGAGCCAGCCACCATCCACCTTGACCCCATTGGTGCGCACAGAGGCTAAATCAGAGCCCGTATCAGGCTCGCTCATGCCAATGGAAAAGTAACACTCGCCACGGACGATGCGCGGCAGGTATTCAAGCCGCTGGGCTTCGGTTCCAAACTTTAGCAGCTGCCCACCGCTCTGGCGGTCAGCGATCCAGTGTGCGCCCACCGGTGCACCGGCGGCCAGCAGCTCTTCGGTCACCACATAGCGATCTAAAAAGGACCGCTCGGCACCGCCATATTGTTTGGGCCAAGTCATGCCGATCCAGCCCTGCTGGCCTAGACGCTGACTAAATTCAGCAGACTCACCCGCATTAAAGTCTGAGTTACGCAAGTAGTCAGCCGCCAGCTCACCTTCAACGAAGGCCCTGACCTCGGCCCTCAATGCGACACTGCTTTGCGGAAGTTTTACCGGTTCAAATTGCAGACCCTGAAACATAGATCGTACCCAGCTGAAAAATCAGTGGCTAAGGTAATGGCTTAAGCCAAATAATGCAACGCAGGCATGTCGAAAAAACTGCCTGCTGAGCATTCACTAGCGTAACTCATCCGTTCCATAGGCCTCATGAAAGATATCCATCTCCGCGGCGACTTCAGCCATGTCTGCCTCGAATCGGGCTAAATGGACCAAAGCATCACCTTCATTCACCAGCGGGATTCTCGACTCGCCAATGACAATACCATCGAAGGGCGACACCAACCGCGCACTGAACCCACTGAAGATATTCGTCGGGTCAAACACCGTACCGATCAGATCACCCTTGTTGACACGGTCACCCAGGCCCACTTTTGCCTGAAACGAACCGCTATCCGGCGCTCTTAGCCAACGACTACTACGCGCAACAAAGGGTTCGGGCAGTGGTTTTTTACGGCGTGTCGCGACGATCATTCCGAGCTTACGCATGACATTTAGAATCCCTGCAACACCCACTTTGATTGACACTTCATCGTACCGCAGGGCCTCACCGGCTTCATATAGCAACACTTTGACATTGTTCTCAGTCGCCACCTGACGCAGCGAACCATCACGCTCATTAGCATTCAGCAACACAGGAACACCGAACGATGATGCTAGCTCAGCAATCTGCTCGTCATCAAGATTGCCACGTATCTGCGGCAGATTCGATCGATGCTGCGCGCCCGTATGCAGATCAATCCCATAGTCACATTTTTTAACAACCTGTTCTAAAAATATATGACACAAGCGCGCTGTCAGCGAGCCGCGCTCTGAACCTGGAAACGATCGATTAAGATCACGGCCATCGGGGGAATACCGAGAATGCTGGAGCATACCAAAGCTATTAATCACAGGGATGCAAATCAAGCAGCCCTTCAATCGCTCGAATCGTCTACGGATCAGAAGGCGGCGGATAATTTCCACCCCATTGAGTTCGTCGCCATGAATAGCGGCGCTGATAAACAAGGTAGGACCGGCAACTCGACCGTTGACAACATGCACCGGCAGATGCATCTGGGTATTGGTGTATAGGTTCGCGACTGGCAATTCCACCAGCTTCCTCTCGCCCGGCTTGACCTGCGTCCCACCAATCTCAATTACTTTTTGCTTGCGTGTCACGGAAGATTTCCTGTCCATAGTCAACAACGGTTGAATGAGCGCGGAATATAGCACTGGCGGGCTGGAAGTGGTGAGCAGCTTTGATCGCTCAGGCCTAATATATCCTTTTCCAGGATCGCCTGGATCGGCGCAACTTTTCTTACACCGCAGTTAGACAAACCAGGCAACCTACTCAGCCGTGGGAAAATGCTTCTCGACTTCGTTCCAGTCCGGGCTCCGCAGGTGCAGATCTCGCTGCGGATAGGGAATTTCGATGCCGTGCGCCTTAAAGCTATCCCAGACACTCAGCAGAATTTCACTGTTTAAATTGGCTCTGCCATTCATCGGGTCATCAATCCAGTAACGAATTTCCAAATCCACCGAACTATCGCCAAACCGTCGCAGCAGGCACACGGGCCCTGGTTCCTTGAGCACCCGCTTCGCGCCTCTGGCAGCCTCGACACAAAGCGCCATGGCTTGTTTGACATCCGATTTATAGTGCACGCCAATAGGCAGGCGAATGCGATAAAGGTTGTTGCTATGTGACCAGTTCTCGACACGGTTGACGATCAGGTCTTCGTTCGGGATCAAGTGCTCTATACCATCTCGCGTGGTCACCGACACGTAACGCCCCCCGAGGGAGTCTACGCGCCCGTAGTAGTCGGCCACCGCAATCACATCACCTGGCTTAATCGATTTATCCATCAACAAGATAATGCCGCTGATCAGGTTGGCAACGATCTTCTGCAATCCCAAACCAATGCCGACACCCACCGCGCCACCAATCACTGCAAACGCCGTCAGGTCAATACCCACAGCACTGATCGCCGCGACCACCGCGATGAATATCACCGTGATCTTGAACAGCTTGGCGAACAGTTCTTGCACCGACGGTGTCAGGTCAGGGATCGCCTTAATCCGGTTTTCGAAGAAGGTTGCGAGCACATTAGAGACCCACAAAAGCACACCGAGCGCGAACATGCCCTTGATGACCGTAAACAACGAAATACGAACCTGACCAAAGTCGACGCCGATATAATTCAGCAGATCGATTGACTGACCGAGCCAACCCACGATATTCAATGCCGCCACTGTCCAAGCAATGACGGCCACCACTCGACCCAGGAGCGGACTATAAATGAACGTGGTCGCAATTCGAATAATTACCCACGCAGACAGCAGACTGGCGGTCACCCGCATTAATCCTGGCTCAAACCCGAGTTGTTGGGCCAACCCGTTACATAACCACTGCAACACTAGCCAATAAAGCGGCGCCAATACCACCACGACAGCAGACAGCAGTCGATACAGCGCTTGGTTATTCTGATGCACCTCGGCCTGGGCGAGCAGTTTCGGCCGGTGATAGCCCGCGGCCAGTCGAGCCACCAAGCCGACAAAAACAACAATACCGAACTCGATTCCAGACTGAACACTGAACAGCTGTTCGATGAGCAGGTGCCACTCGGCAATCGCGAAGTGGATGACAGGCAACTCTTGTAATTCGCTCATGGCGTGGGCTCGAGGCAAAATCAATCAGCAGAATAATAGCGCGGATGATAACAACGGAGCCTATGCGGCGCATCAATATATGCACACTCAACGGCTAAAACCATCGCACTGACTGGCCCGATCGCGCAGGGACTAAAGCCAACCGGTATTTCACGTGAACTCGGTCACAACTTGGAACACCCAAACAGAAATCCACCAGCGGGCATTCTAAAGTTGCCTCACGCACCAACATTCATGTGAGGAGTCGACATGACAGTCTTAATTTTTGCGCGTATTGCCATCTTATTTCTACTGTTTATGGTCACGCTCAGCATCAATCTGGATGACAACCTGATTGCCCGCCTGGGGTTTTCAAATAACCTGGGCCTGATTCTCAGCGGCGCCATCGCCTGCACGTTATGTGTTAATGATCGCACGCCTATTATCATGGCCATGGTGATCATCTTGTCTTTGAACGCCAATATGCCGGCGGACTTTAGCCTTAATTTTGGTTACGACCGCGACCTTTATGGTGGGTTTATGCTGGCCCTGGTAATCCAACCCCTTTTGATCTGGGCCTTCGAGCTCCGGCCTTAACGCCAGCCCACTAGTCAGGTGAAGTAAATTGCTTTGCTATCGATCAGCTACTAGTTTAGTTTCCATCCAATACAAAATACTGCAATTGAGGCTCAGCGAATGGACAAGGACTCGATTAATCAGGTCATAGAGGGCGGCCTCCTCCCTCGGCGCGCATTATTAAAAGCCTCGGCCCTGGGTTTGGCCGGCAGCTTCGTCGTGCCCGCCAGAGCGAGCCAAGACTGGATGACCCACGCTGGCGAGCCTCAAGGTGAATACGGCCAACCGTCACCCTTCGCCCAACTCAAGCGGGAACAGACTGGCGGCCATCCCCTGGGCCACGCAGCTGGCTCATCATCCACGCCATTGCAAGATCTCAATGGCACCATTACACCTAACAGCCTACATTTTGAACGCCATCACAGCGGTATACCCGCTATTGATCCAGCCCGGCATACACTCACTATCTACGGTGATGTTCGCAGACAACTGCAGTTCAGTTACGAGGATCTGCTGGCCTACCCCATGGAAACCCATCAATACTTTCTGGAGTGCTCCGGTAATAGCTTTCGCAACACCCTTAACGAACCGTTAGATCTGACCGCAGGCTCCCTCAATGGCTTGGTCTCAGGCGCCGAGTGGACCGGCGTACCACTACATTATCTGCTCGACGAGGCCGGGATCGATTCAGCCGCCCGTTGGGTCATCGCCGAGGGCGCCGATGCTGCTGGCATGACCCGCAGCCTACCGATGAAGCTGGCACTCGATAATGTCATGGTCGCCCTGTACCAAAATGGCGAGCCCCTTCGACCTGCGCAGGGCTACCCCATGCGCTTGTTCGTGCCGGGCAGCGAGGGCAATATCAGCGTCAAATGGTTACAGAGCCTCAAGGTCCAGGGGATGCCTGCCTATACTCGGGATGAAACCGCCAAGTACACCGACCTGTTGGCCAATGGCCAGGCCGAGATGTTTTCGCTGGCCATGGGGGTCAAATCGTTGATCACCTCTCCTTCTGGCAAAATGACCCTGAACCGAAAAGGCATTTATGAAGTGACGGGCCTGGCCTGGTCAGGCGCGGCGGCGATTCGAGGTGTGGAGATCAGCGCTGATGGCGGCGTGACCTGGGAGCCCGCTGCGCTGCAATCGGCTGCCCGACCTATGGCACTCACGCGATTTCGCCTGCCCTGGCGCTGGGTGGGTCAAAGCAGCATTCTGCAAAGCCGTGCGACAGATACTCAAGGCAATATCCAACCTACCCGCACAGTCGCACTGGCACGCTATTCAGCAGCCGGTTTTTACCACTACAACGGTATCCAGAGCTGGCACGTATCAAACGCAGGAGTGGTTAAAAATGTTTACGTGTAAAACCTTCGTGCCTCGATGCGCAACAACAGGCATGGTTTTGCTGGCGCTGTCGGCCAGTGCCACCGCCCTCGCCCAACCCGTGCTCGATGGGCACAACATCAAGCCCGAGCTTGGCCGGCTCGTACCCGACTATCAAGGGACTATCGTCTCTGGCAACGGTTCCGGATTGCCCCTAGGCCAAGGCAGCGTCGAACAAGGCGAGCAGGTCTTTAACGCGCGTTGCGCTGCCTGCCACGGCCTGGACGGCAAACTCGCAGGCAATCAGCTGGCGGGTGGCATCGGTACCTTAGCCACGGCCCAGCCAGTCAAAACCGTTGGCAGCTATTGGCCTTACGCGCCGACTTTGTATGACTATATCGCTCGCGCTATGCCCTATAACGAAGAAAAATCGCTGTCTGTGAACGAGGTCTATGGAGCCACTGCCTATGTGTTGTATCTCAACGGTATCGTCAAACGCAGCGACGTCGTTAGCGACAGCACTCTGGCCGACATCCAAATGCCCAACCGCGACGGTTTTATCGAGCTGCAGCAATAAGCGCTAGCCTGCAGCCGCAAGCTGAGCCTCGACAAACTCCATTCGGTCTTTGCCCCAGTACAGGGTGTCATCGATCATGATCGACGGGGCGCCGAATACCCCGCGGGCCAGGGCCGAATTCGTCGATTCGATTAGCGCCTCGCGCACCACCTGGCTTTCGCAAGCAATCTCAAAGGCTGTTGGATCAACACCCAGGCTTTCCGCGATACCTCGCAGCACACTGTACTCGCCAATAGTGCCGATGTTCTGTTCCCAGTAGGCGGCAAAAATCGCCGCGATAAATGCCTGCTCCAGACCCCACTGGCGCATGGCGATGGCCCCCTTCAATGCACGACTGGTCTTGATCGGAAATTGATCCGGCATCCTGAAAGGCAGATCATAACGCTTGGCCCAGCGCATCAGGTCATCCCGGCGGTTGCGTAGCTTGGCTTTGGGCTCATCCATCAGCACGTAACGATTCGACTGAAACACATGACCAAGATTAAAGGCATGCCAATTGATCTGCGCATCATACCGAGCCGCCAAAGGCTGGATCAGCTGCAGCGCGAAATAGGTATTCGTGCTGCCCAGATCCCAGTAGAAATCGATGATTTTCGTCATTTAGCGTACTCTTTAAGTGCTCGCGGCACTGCCCAACTCAATATTTTCCCCTTGCCACCTATGGCACGTGAGATTGTCCATATACAGGGTGACCTGCGACCCCAACATTGAATCATGCAATGAACCAAGCCATCGACGACAACACAGGAACGCCAAGAAGCGTAAACGATTTCGAGCATACAGTGAAAACTGTTATGGCAGTTAATCAGGCGTACTGCAAAGGTTGTAGGAACGGTTGTAGCAAAAGTTGCAGCAAAAGCTATCGCAAAGGATCTAGTAAGGCATGTCGTGTCGTGAACGGGGGGACAATACTCGGGAAACCAAAGACATCCGCGCGATGGCAACGGTGTACATCACCGTTGCCATGCGAGCAACTGACAGCGCTTAAGCAGCAGCGCTTGGACGGGCTGCAACCCGCTCGTACCAGGCACTAATATTTTTGTTCGCTTCATTCAATGGCTGGCCAACCTGAACACCAAACTCCAAGAAGCAATACAGCATAATATCAGCCAAGGTGAACCGATCGCCGCACACGAACTGCTTACCGGCCATTTGCTGATCAAGCCAAGTAAGCCGTTCCTGAGCCAGGATCTTCAGGTCGTCAGCCGCGTGAGGAATTGTCCGCAATCGATCCTTGAACATGGCCAGACCTTCTGAGTACCGAAAACCATTTGCCACATTTTCCATAATTTGCAGATCGATTCGACGACCCCACATGCGGGTCTCGGCGCGGGCCTCGGCCGTGGTGCCGATCAGGTCCGAGTTGCCGTTCTTATCGTCCAAGTACTCACAAATCACAGTGATCTCGGCGACAAAGCTACCGTCATCCAGCTGCAAAGCCGGTGTGGTCCCACTGGGGTTTTTCGAAAGATAATCGGGCTGGCGATTCTCACCGGCCACTAAGTCGATGTCGAGCGTCTCAAGACTGATGCCTCGTTCTGCCATATACATGCGGACGACCTTCGGGTTAGGTCCAATCGAGTTAATAAGTTTCATGCTGACTCCTGCTATTGAGCTATTGCTCCAAGCGACTTAGTGTGAATATAGACGTAAAATTGATAATGGAACTTCGAATTTATACCGAAATAACCAGAGCGATGCTAGTACAGCGTTAATTTTCATTGAAATTAACCAACAAATCATTAACCTCTCACGCCATTACCGCGAAGACCTGCAGCATCAAACCGGGACCCTTTACTGCCAGCGCTGGCCTGGACGTGGGGCAAGTCCTCCCTAGCCCAAGTCGTCAGTCCCCTTATCAACGCGCTTCCGGTCGAACCATGCGTACTTGGAGTGAGCTTTTGAACGATCGCAGTAAGGCCCACATGCTCTGGCACCACAGCCAAGGCTTTCGACATTATTTTCTGTTGGCTATCGTCGCCATGACGATCGGCTATCTGATGATGTTTGGTGTGCCACTGGTGATGAAATATGCCATCGATATTATCACCATCACCACGGGCAATGTGCCACCCGCCTTTCTTGAAGTCCCCACCCGCCTGTTGAGCGCCGGAGACGAACCTTCGACCATACTCTATTTGATTGTTGGCGCGCTGATCATTCTTGTTCTCACCATGGGCGCCGGCATCTGCCTGTACATTCGCGGCCGCTTGATCGCAGTAGGCTCAGAGGGCATCGTTCGCGCCTTACGTGAGCGCGTGTTCTATCACCTCGAACATCTACCCGCAGGGTATCACGACCGCACTGATACTGGCGATCTCGTCCAACGTTGCACCTCCGATGTGGAAACCGTCAGGGTCTTTCTCGCCGGCCAGGTCGTCGAGATCAGCCGCGCCATCCTGATGTTACTCGTTGTCCTGCCCATTTTGTTTAGCCTCGACGTTGATATGGCCTGGCTGTCACTGGCGACGATTCCCCTGCTGTTTGTCTTCGCCTTTATCTTCTTTCAGAAAGTCAAAACCTTGTTTTTGCTGGTCGACGAAGCCGAGGCTCGCCTGACCACCGTTCTGCAGGAGAATCTAACAGGTATTCGTGTGGTCAGGGCCTTTGCCCGCCAAAGCTTCGAGCAAGATAAATTTGCCGAGAAAAATCGTGCGTTCCGTGACCTGAACAACCGCTTGATCAAAGTCCTGGGGGTTTACTATGGCCTCAGCGACTTAATCTGTCTGAGCCAGATCGGCCTGCTACTGATTGTTGGTGCACTGTGGGTGGTTGATGGTTTTCTGTCAGTGGGCACCCTGTTCGCCTTTATCACTTACGAGAGCATGATCATCTGGCCCATTCGCCATATGGGTCGGGTCCTCACGGATTCTGGCAAGGCCATCGTGTCCATGGGCCGGTTGGCCGAAGTCCTGGCCGAGCCCGCTGAAACCCAGCACGAGGCTTTTCCCACGGATGCCCTGCACGGCGAGATTGAATTCAGCCAAGTGCGCTTCGGCTATGCCCTCGACAAACCGGTACTCAATGCTGTGTCGTTTCATCTCCAGGCCGGCCAGACCCTGGCACTGCTGGGCCCGCCGGGCTCGGGTAAGTCTACCGTCGCCCAGCTATTGATGCGGTTATACGATTATACCGAAGGCTCGATCTTGCTTGATGGCTTGCAGCTCAACACGCTGGCACGGAAATATGTCCGCGGCCAGATCAGCATCGTCCTGCAAGAACCTTTTCTATACGGCGCCAGTATCGGCGCCAACCTGCTGGTCGGCCGGCTTAACGCGAGCCAGGCCGAGGTTGAAGAGGCGGCCCAAGCAGCCTGCATTCATGACTCGATCACGAGCCTGCCCCGAGGCTACGACACCCGCGTTGGCGAACGTGGCGCCACCCTGTCTGGCGGTCAACGACAGCGCATCGCCCTCGCCCGCGCCCTACTGAAGAACCCACCCATTCTGATCCTTGACGACGCCTTATCCGCCGTAGACACCGATACCGAAGCCAGGATACTTGCAGCACTAAAGGCCCGACGCAGCGGTCATACCACCATTATCATCGCCCACCGCCTGTCATCCGTGATGCACGCGGATCAGATATTGATGCTTGATAATGGCCGTATTGTCCAATCCGGCAACCACCAGAGCCTCAGTCAGCAACCCGGCGTCTACCAGCAGCTATGCCAAATTCAAGGCGCTATTCAGGCACAAATCGAAGCCGCCTTGGATGACGAGGCCACTGCCAACGCCAACGTGCTGCAGGGGCAGGAGTAAGACATGTCAGAATTTTTTGATGACGACAATTACAACGACGGGTTCAATGAAGACTCCTATGAGCAAGGCATGGATCTTGGCTTGTGGAAGCAGCTGCTAGCCTACACGCTGAGTTATCCGAAGGACGTCTTGATTTTGGCGATCTGCGCTGTTTGTACCGCCGGTGCCGATATCGCGTTTCCCCTGATCACTCGCTCGGTGATTGATTCTATCGGCGCGGGCGATGGCAGCTTTGACCCTTACTTCTATGGCGCGCTGTACTTTACCTTCGTCGTGATCCTCGCCTCCTCGGTGGCGGGTTTTATCTGGTATGGCGGCAAACTGCGAACCCATGTCAGTCACGACATCCGCCGCGACGGATTCACCAATCTTCAACGTCTGCCCTTTGCCTACTACGATTTTCGCCCCGTGGGCTGGCTGATGGCACGCATGACCTCGGATTGTGAGCGTCTGTCCAATATATTGGCCTGGGGATTACTGGATCTCATCTTTTGCACCACAGTGATGTTTGGTATCGCCTGCGCCATGTTGTACATGGATCTGTCGCTGGCGCTGATCGTTCTGAGTGTTCTGCCATTTCTTGCTTGGTTGAGTCTGACCTTCCAGAAACGCATCCTCAAGAGTGCCCGACAGGTCCGTAAGACCAACTCGAAGATCACCGGTTCTTTCAACGAGAGCATCATGGGCGTGCAGACCACCAAGACTTTCGTCAAGGAAGCCGAGAATCTGCGTCACTTTGGTCAACTCACCGACGACATGTATAAGGCATCGGTGCTAAACAAGGTTCAGGCGGCCCTGTATCTACCGTTGGTATTGACCCTGGGATCCATCGCCACGGGTCTGGCGTTAATCTTTGGTGGCCTGGAAGTGGGCTGGGGCGGCGTCACCACCGGCACCCTGCTGGCATTTCTGGCTTACAGCCGGCATTTCTTTGAACCCATCGAGGAACTCGCGCAGTGGTTCGCCGAGATGCAGATGGCTCAGGCGTCGGCTGAGCGCATCATCAGCTTGATCGAAGCGCCCGCCGATATTCGAGATTCCGCCGCGGTCACCGCCCGCATCAATCAGCACCAGCAGAACCCAAGTGATCAGGTGGCTATTGACGGCTATAGCAACGACATCAAAACCATTGAATTTCGCGATGTGAGCTTCGCCTACGATACCGGCCCCAATGTACTGGACCGCATTAACCTCACCATCAATCAAGGCGAGAGCATCGCGATTGTGGGCTCCACCGGCGGCGGCAAAACGTCGCTGACGAACCTGCTGTGTCGGTTCTACGAGCCCACCAGCGGCGAAATTCTGTTCGATGGTATCGACTATCGGCAACGCAGCCTGCACTGGCTCCAGTCGAACTTGGGCATTGTGCTGCAGGCCTCACATATTTTCGGCGGCACGATCAATGACAATATTCGCTATGGGCGACTGGATGCCACCGATGCAGAGATCCAAGCCGCAGGCCAGCGCGCCGGCGCTCACGATTTCATTATGAAGATGGATCACGGCTACAACACTCAGGTCGGTGAAGGTGGTTCAAAGTTGTCCGCCGGTGAAAAGCAGCTGATCTCTTTTGCGCGGGCAATTCTCGCCAACCCCCGCATACTGGTGATGGATGAGGCCACGTCGTCGGTGGATACCGTCACCGAAGCATATATACAGCAGGGGCTCCAGGCCCTGTTACAAGGTCGCATCAGCGTAGTGATCGCCCATCGCTTGTCTACCATCAAGAGCGCCGATCGAATCCTGGTCATCGAGCGGGGCCAGATCATTGAGGCCGGTAGCCACGGGGTCTTGATGCAACAACAGGGACGCTATTACAATCTCTATACACAACAGAGCCTGGCAGAATTTGCACGCGACCAGACCCAATGGCAGGCGGCTGAGACAGACCCGGTTTAACACTTGATCTCGCCCCAGCGACCTGTTCTAGTTGAGCTTATCAACAGGATTTTCACCGTTGGCGAAAGCCACGAATTCAGTTATCAAGGAGCGCAACATATGCCAATCACTGTAGGGGTCAAAGCCCTGGTCGACGCCGCCGAAAAGGAGATCAAGACGCTTTCACTGGACGAGGCCAACGCGCTATTAGCCAACGACGCTACGGTGTTTGTGGATATCCGTGATATCCGCGAGTTGCACCGGGAAGGTAAAATTGCTGGCGCCCTTCACGCGCCTCGAGGCATGCTCGAATTCTGGGTTGACCCCGACAGCCCCTACCATCGAGAGGTGTTCGCACAGGACAAAACCTACGTGTTGTACTGCGCATCTGCCTGGCGTTCCGCACTGGCAGCGCAAGCGCTACAGCACATGGGCATGGACAATGTCTGCCATATTGCCGGGGGCTTCACCGCCTGGAAGGCCGCAGCCTTGGCCATCGAACCCGTGGCGGCCAAAGCACCCTGACGCGCGCGCACGCGACGAGCGCACCCTCACGCCCGCCGTCGACAACCGAACTTTTACGTAAGGTGATCTGCTGATGCACGACAGTCTCGACTGGCAATGCCCCTATCCTTCCGCTCGATCGCCGGTATTTGCGGCCAATGTGGTGGCAACATCACAACCTTTGGCAACTCAGGCCGGTTTACGTGCGCTGCAAGCGGGCGGTAACGCCGTCGACGCCGCACTCGCCAGCGCTATCACCTTAACGGTGGTAGAGCCGAACAATAACGGCATTGGCAGTGATGCTTTCGCCATCATCTGGGATGGCAGCCAGCTCCACGGGTTGAATGCCTCGGGTAGATCACCCGCTGCCTGGTCGCCGGAGCGCTTCCAAGGCCAGGCAAAAATGCCAACCTTGGGCTGGGACTCAGTGACCGTACCGGGCGCCGTCAGCGCCTGGGTCGCCATGTCAGACAAGTTTGGCAAGCTGCCCTTCGCCCAATTGTTTGAAGAGGCCATCCGCTACGCCCGCCACGGTTATCAAGTGGGTCCCAAGTCCGCTTATTATTGGCAAGGTGCCCCGAGCCGCTTTCGAGACTACCCAGATTTTCTTGCGACCTTCTGTCCCAATGGCCGCGCGCCGCTCACCGGCGAACGGGTTTATCTGCTGGATCATGCCAACAGCTTAGAGAAAATTGCTCGCAGTCACGGCAAGGCCTTCTACCAAGGCGAGCTTGCCGAGGCGATGGTGAACGCCGCCAAACAAGCCGGCGGCGCCCTGACCCTGGGCGACCTGGAGAATCATCGCGCTGATTGGGTCGGCACTATCGAACAGTCCTTTGCCGGCACGCAATTACACGAAATACCGCCTAATGGCCAAGGCCTACTGGCCCTGATCGCGCTAGGCATTTGTCAGCACCTGCAGCTGGAGCGATACGGTGTTGATAGTGCTGAATCAGTTCACCTGCAAATTGAGGCCTGTCGTATCGCCTATGCCGAGGTTGAACGACATCTGGCAGACATCAGCGCTATGCTGATCACGCCGGCGCAACTGCTGGACCCAACCTACCTGCGCCAACGCGCAAGCGAAATCCACCTGGACTACGCGAATTTACAGCCCACCGCACTCGGTGCAGCACCAGACACGGTGTACCTCACCACCGCTGATGCAGACGGCATGATGGTGTCGATGATTCAGTCTAACTATCGCGGCTTCGGTGCCGGCATTGTGCCACCCGGCACCGGCATCAGCCTGCAAAATCGCGGCTCTGGATTTACCCTGGAGCCAGGCCATCCCAATCAAGTGGGCGGCGGCAAACGCCCATACCATACGATTATTCCAGGCTTTGTGATGGCCGCCGGCAAGCCATTGATGAGCTTCGGCGTCATGGGTGGTCATATGCAAGGCCAGGGGCACCTGCAAATGATGGTACGAGTGATGCTCCACGGCCAGAATCCACAGGCGGCCTCCGATGCGCCCCGCTGGTACTTGCAGGAAGACGGCAGCGTGTGTCTTGAAGCGGGCTTCGATCCTGGGGTTACCAGCCAATTACAAGACCAGGGTCACCCGATACTGTTGAATAATCCGGAGCATCTCTTTGGTGGGGCGCAGCTGATCTATAAACTCGACCAGGGCTACTGTGCGGCCTCTGACCATCGTAAAGAAGGCCTGGCCGCCGGTTTCTAACCCGCGGTCAACCGCTCCGTCTCGCGATCCGCGGGCTAGGCACCGAGCTTGATTGAGGTATTGATATCTATCCCGGCAACACGATTGCGACCGTCGGCCTTAGCCTGGTATAACGCCTCATCCGCACGGCCAATCAGTTGCCGGATATCCGTGATGGTTTCATCCGGCATACCGCTGGCGACGCCAATGCTGATCGTGACATTAATCACCTGACCATCCACTAGCAACTCGCGGTTGGCCACAGCGTCTCTGACCCGCTCCGCATAAATCGTGGCATTATCATGGCGAATATACGGCATGATCACGATAAATTCGTCACCGCCATAACGTGCCACGACATCTGAGGGACGATTGAACAATTCATCGATACATTCAGCGACAGAATGCAGGCACGCATCACCCGCTAAATGGCCTAGGTTGTCATTCACCCATTTGAAGTGATCGATATCCAATAGCATCAGTGTCATCGGATATTGCTGCCGGACCGCGCGCCGCCATTCCTGGACCGCTATATCATCAAAATATCGACGATTTTTAATGCGCGTGACCGCATCAATGGTATTCAGGTCCTTGAGGATCACATTCGCCTCTGACAGCTTTTCAAGGGTTAAGCGCAACTCTTCAGTGCGCTCATCAACCTGGTTCTCCAACTGGGTTTTTAACACGACCTGTTGATCCAGCAATCGACGATTTTGCAACGCCATGGTCGCCAGCGAGGCCAACGACTCAATAAACGGCACAACCTCCGGTGGAAACCCCACTGCCTGGTGATTAGAAGTCCTGGCTTTCAATAGCTGCAACACGCCCATGGGACGTTCACTCTGGCTGGTCAAAGGTACAGTCAACACAGACTGAGCGATATCGAGGGGTGCCGAACCCACCTCGTCAAGATAGATTGTCTTCGCTTGATGTACTGATCGGCTGGCCGCATTCTCGAGATTCGGTGAACCATCGCGTCGATGCAGAAGCAATACGGGGAAAAGCCCCTCATTATCACTCTTAAAGCTATTCAGGGTGTCATGCAGCGTCTCGTTCACGACGGCCGCAACTTCCAGGGTGTCTAACTCGGTGCGCAAATAAAGACAGCCTGCATCCGCACTTGCCATGATCTTGGCTTCTCGAAGAATCTGCGCCAGCAGGTCATGAATGTCTTTTTCCTCAGACAAGGCACTGCCAATGGCGATAAGCCGACGATAAGCATTGATGTCTAATTCCACGGCCTAACCCACAAGTTTTTGTTTCGGTTATCTTTTACATCGCGAGATTCGTGCCAGCAATTTGATCCAGCCGAAACATAATATTTAAGATTAAATAGATTACGCTTAATATTGTTTTTATTGAATATTTTTACTTTTTAAAATTGAAGCAGGAAACCGACGCTAATCGGTGTCGTACCCTAACCAGGCATAATGTGACCTGCTGAGTCAGTTTTTCGAAGGCGCGTACGGACGGGTCGGGCACCATCTGCATGACCCAGTTCACGGATCTGTCGGCTCTGTCAGCGCGATTGGCTAGGGAAACTACCGATCGAGAAAGACCAGGCTAACCGCTGGCACATAGGTAATGATCAGCAACGCAATAATCAAGACGGCCATAAAGGGCAGCGTCGCTCGATACAGCTCGGTGATTGAGCGCTTAAAACGATAACTGGCAATAAAAAGATTCATGCCAATGGGTGGCGTGAAGTAGCCAATCTGCATATTCGCCAGGAAGATAATGCCCAGGTGCACCGGGTCGACGCCGAAACCAATAGCCATCGGCACGATCAAGGGAATCATGATCACCAGCGCTGAGAAAATATCCAGGATGGCACCCAACACCAACAGCACGATATTGAGTAGAATCAGGAAGGTCAACTTATCGCTGACGAAGGTCTGGATCCACGCGAATAGCGCTTGAGGCACTTCGGAATCAATCAGGAAATTGGTAAATGCCAGCGACACGCCCAAAATCAGCAGGATACCGCCCACCATAATCATGGACTCGCGAATGATTTTCGGTAGCGACTTGACCTTCACCTCGCCATGTATGACCACCTCCACCAGCAGCACATAAAACGCCGTGACCGCCGCCGCCTCGGAGACCGCAAAATAGCCCGAGTAGATTCCACCTAGCACCAGAATCGGCATGGGAATTTCCCACCGCGATGCCTTCACCGCCGCCAGCGCGTCAGCCCGAGTGTAGCTACCCCGGACGATCGGCGCACCTCGGGTCACCCAGATACTGTATCCGGTGAGCAAGACAATCATGAGCAGCGCCGGCAAAGTACCGGCAATAAACAGCTCCTGAATCGTAAAGGGCAAGGGCAGATCCATCTGCTGGACAATCACCCCGTAAATAATCAGCGGTAAAGACGGCGCCAGCAACAAGCCCAAACTGCCGGATGTGGTCACTAATCCGAGGCTGAATTTTTCGGGATAGCCGGCTTGCACCAATGCGGGCAGCAGCAGCGCTCCGACTGCAACAATGGTGACACCAGAGGCGCCGGTAAATGCGGTAAAAAAGGCACAGGTGACAAACGCCACTACCGCCAGGCCACCGGGCAACCAGCCCAAAAAGACCTGCGTCAGATGCACCAGACGAAAAGACAGCCTACTTTCAGCGAGGACATAGCCAGCGAAGGTGAACAAGGGCAACGCCAGCAACAAAGGCGTATCAATGAGGCGATAGATCTCGATGGAAACAACGGTCAACGGAATATCTGCGGTGTAAAAACCCAGCATAGAGCCGGCGAGAATCACGACAAATAAAGGCGCCCCCAGCAAGGCGGCCAAGCCCACCAGAAACCCCAGCAGCGATGACATCAGTGGTCACCCTTCAGCACGAGCATCCCGTTCTTAACAATCAGCACGAAAAATCGCAGGCTCATGACCGCAAAACCCAGGGGCAATATAATCTGGCAGACCCAATTAGGTACGCTGGCAAAGGCAATGGTCTGGTCTTCATATTCAAACAAGACAAACTCTAATGAAAACCACGCCACCACCGCGCAAACAATGGCAGCAATCAACAGGGTTAGCATCGACACATAAGACCGCAATCGCAGGGGCAAAAAACGCGATACCGCATCAATGCTGATGTGATTATTCTCTCGAGTCGCCACCATGGCGCCCAACATGGCAATCCACAACACCAGCACTCGCGAGAAAGACTCGGCCCAGAGCATGCCTGAGTCGAAACCATTGCGCAGGATAATCTGCAACAGCGCGATGCACAGCATGGTCAGCAAGGAAATCACCAGCAGTGCGTCTTCGGTCAGATGAACCCAGCGAAACAGTTTCATGGGGATATACCTATTGCGCTGCGCTGGACTGATCCAACTGGCGATACTCGCGCAAATATTGCTGGAATATATCAAGACTGGCTTGGCTAATGCCATCACCACTGATTTCAATGACAGACTGGTCAGCTTGGGCGCGCCAAGCCAGCAATTGCTCGGCACTGGGCTCAACCTCTTGAATGCCCTGCGCCAGCAAAGCGTTATAGGCCTTAACATTATCCCGCCGGTTATCAGCGTCAACCTCAGAAAATACCCGGTTCAGCACCTCTCGAACCACCAATTGGTCCGCGGCTGAGATCGATTCAAAGGCTTTCTTATCGATCGCCATCATGGAATAGATGTACATCAGCGGCAGGCGCGTGACGTACTTCACGTGATTATGCCACTGCAATGCCAGGGCCACGATAGGCGGTACCGCGACCGCGTCGATCAGGCCCGTCTGCAAGCCCGCCAAAACATCCGGCAGTCCCAAGGGAATGGGGCTAATACCGAACGCCTGAATTAACTTCGCCGCGATGGGGTCCCCATCTGGCACCCAGGCTTTGACCTTTTTCAAATCTTCAAGACCGGTGACGGGTTCACTGGTCAATATAAAGGCGAAACCCGTCTCTGCCAGACTGAAAGAGACCATACCGCCGGCGTCCAGGCCGCTGATAATACGTTCGTCCATACGTGCTCGCACATAGTCCACCTCACCCTGGTTGCGGAATTGCAATGGCAAGTTATAAATCTGTAAATCCGGGTAGAAGCGAGTCAAGCTGCTGGCCGCCACGGCACCGCCTTGCAACTGTCCGATACGCATTTTACGCAACACCGTAAAATCGTCACCCTGAACGCCACCGGGATAGATCTTGAACTTCACCCGGCCTTCTGTGCGGGTTTGAATCTCCTTGGTGCCATCGCGAAGCTTTTTCATCCAGCCCAAGCCGTCTGGCGAGACCGTCGCGATCTTGAAGGTCTTGGCCACAGCCACCTCTGTTTGTAGCACGCAGACAAACATCAGTAATGGCGCTAACAACAGGCCAAAAATCTTGTTTTTCATCATCCTCATTTCCTTAACGGTCACTTACCGCGTGGCATGGCTTAAAAATAATCATCCGACTCAGCAAGCAGAACTCGAGCTCGCTGCTGCGCGAGCACGTTGGTTAGGGTAATCCCTTCGACGACTGGATTGGCGGCGAGCACTTCCGTCAACAACTGATCATACAAATCTTTATCGAAGGTGAGCTTGGCATATTGTTCCGCAAAGATCACTTTCGTCATCAAATATTGGCCCGCGGCAATCTCGATAGCACGTTCGAAATGCTTGCGCCCAACTTCCGGTTGCCCGCCCATGGAAGCGGGCAAAATGGTTTCGAGACCGCCCATGTACAGGTGTGGGCCACCCAGCTCCCAGGTCTCGTCCAGGCTCAGCACCTTATTCATCAGGTATTTGACCTTTGACAGTTCTGCGATCGCATTCCAGTCATCGCTGTGGGCCTGCATCCAGCCAGTCCAAGCCACCGCCGTGGCATACATCACTGGTACCTGCTCACGTTGCGCTGCGTCTACTCGCTGCTGGAATACTTTGAACTCCAGGCGGCGGAAATCGCAGAGACTCGCATCGTTCACACAAGCGGCATGCAAGGCGTAATTCAGCGATTTATCGGCTAACAACTTGGTCCGCTCATCTTGCGTAAACACACTAAAAGCACCGTTCAAAGCGGAGGCCGCTAACAACAGCTGCTCATCGTCGGGACTACTGCGCAAGAAGCTGTCGATCATGATCAAATAGGCGGGTACGCCTTCACGGATGGTTTCCACATCGCTGCTGTTCATAATGGAACTGGCCAGGTCACCGGCCAACTTCGATGTCAGCGAACTTGTGACGGTGGCACATCCGCCCACCAGCAACAAACCCACCACACCCAACAAGCTGGCGAATCGCCCTCCGACACCACGCAACGACGGCAAAGAAGCGCGCAAAGAAGAATACTGGAAAGAATACCGAATAAAGCTGATCATCTGTTATCGCGTTGCTCTGCCAAGGATGCGCCATTGTAGCCCATCTCAGCCAACGGGTTAAGTCGAACTCAATTTCCCCAGGTTATTACGCCGAGGCAAACTTACCGCCACCCACAAAAAGTCAGAAAAACTCGGTAAATATCCGCAAAGGCGTGCCTTGCCTGGATCACACCATGGTATCATCGCGGCCGAATTCTACCGCAGCACTCATCCATGCTCACGCCCTTGGCCAATCGACTCGTCGCTCTGCTGTATATTGCGTTTGTCTTCACGAGCTCATCCGTTTTCTTTCTGGTCGCACTGCTGATCTGGCTGACAACCTATCCCTTCGACCAGCGACTGTGGCTACTCCACCAGTTCACCTGCCTCTGGGCCAGCCTGTATATCTGGGTATTCCCACCCTGGACCGTGACCGTCACCGGTCGCGAGCACATTGACCCTGCACGGACCTATATCATCGTCTCCAACCATCAGTCACTGGTCGATATTCTGGTCTCGTTCACCCTATTCACCCATTTTAAATGGGTCTCCAAGTCGGAAATATTTCTCGTCCCTTTGATCGGCTGGAATATGTTTTTAAATCAGTACGTGCGCCTCGACCGAGGTAGCAAGGCCAGTATCAAAAAAATGTACGCAGCCTGCAGCCACCATCTGCAACAGGGCAGCTCGGTCTTCCTGTTTCCGGAAGGTACTCGATCCACAACGGGCAAAATGCGGCCCTTCAAGGAAGGCGCGTTTGTCCTGGCCAAACGCCTGCAACTGCCCATTTTACCCATTGTCATTAACGGCTCGAAGCATGCTGTGCCCAAAGACAGCCTGAATTTTCACGGCCGCACGGATGTCCACATCGAAGTGCTTGAGCCGATCGAACCGGCGATGTTCGCCGATCTATCAGCTAGTGCCTTGACGCTACAAGTCCACGAACGGATTCGATCCAGGGTCCGGGAAGAGATCGCGGCCGCAGCTTCGGCAAGCGCACCACTGGCGGCCAACCCAGATTGAAACGCGGCCTTGTCTGGCAGCCGCCACACCCGCTGACGCCAGAACCCGCTCCTGACCTGCCGCTTTCTCATAAGGGGCTAGCGTTCCGGCAGCGGCAGATCTGGCAAGCCCCAGACAAAGCTTGCCAGGATGCCAACAATCACGATAAAACTGGCACTGGATCGCAAACGTCAAACATAAGCTAATCGAGAACCCGAGCGAAAACAGGCGTCGAGTCAACGGCCCTGTTCGCCGGAACCATCCACGACACCAAAATTCAGCGGCCGTTTTCGGGGATCACGCACTATGCTACGTTTAAAAGATAAAGTCGCCATCGTCACAGGCGCAGGCCAAACACCCGGCACCACCATCGGCAACGGTCGAGCCACCGCGATCTTGTTTGCCCGTGAAGGCGCCAAGGTGATGCTCGTGGACCGAGATCGCGAATCGGCCACCGAAACTCAGCAGATGATCGAGGCGGAAGGCTTTGAGGCCATGGTCTGGACCATGGACGTGACCAATGAAGACCAGTGCATTGCGATGGCCCGAGCCTGTAAAGACCACTTTGGTCGCATCGACATTCTGCACAACAATGTCGGTATCGGCACGGGCGATCGGGGCGCAACGTCCATTAGCCTGGACGCTTGGGACAACATTATGGCGGTGAATCTGACAAGTATGCTGCTCACCTGCAAGCAGGTGATTCCCGTCATGCGCGAACAAGGCAGCGGCGTTATTACCAACATTTCATCGGTAGCAGCATGGGCTGCCACCGGCATGGTCGCCTACAAAACCTCGAAAGCCGCGATTCTGGCCCTGACCCAGAATATCGCCATGGGGAATGCGCACTATGGCATTCGCGCCAACACTATTTTGCCAGGCTTGATGAACACGCCTATGGCCATCGAAGGTTACACCGCCACCACAGGCAAGCCTCGCGAAGAGGTGATTGCTGCGCGAGATTCACGGGTGCCACTGGGCAAAAAAATGGGCACGGCCTGGGATGTAGCCCACGCCGCCGTATTTTTAGCCAGCGACGAAGCGGGATTTATTACCGGCGTCAACCTACCCGTCGATGGTGGTCAAAGCCTGCGGGTCGGCTAAATGCGCACCGCGATATTCTTCAATTTTTAATCAGGAAAGCAGTCATGTCAGACACCGAGCAAGATGTACTTTTATGTACCACCCAGGATCACGTTACCACCGTCAGCCTCAATCGACCGAAGCAACTCAACGCGCTGTCAAATGCTTTACGGGCGGCGATCACCAACACATTTTTGCGCCTGCGCGACGATGATGAGACTCACGTCATCATCCTCACCGGCATAGGCCGCGGCTTCTCAGCCGGTCTCGACTTGAAAGAGTTAGGCCAGGCGGGCCTGCGCAGCGGCGTCTCCAGCGCCGACCTGCATAGCGCCGTCACTGGTGTGGGCAAGCCTATCATCGCTGCGATCAATGGCTTTGCCATCACCGGCGGCTTTGAACTGGCGCTGATGTGCGACATTCTCATCGCCTCCACAGAAGCTCGGTTCGCTGACACCCATGTACGCATGGGGGTGGTCCCCGGCTGGGGTTTATCCCAGCGCCTCGCCCGCTTAATAGGTGCCTCGCGCGCCAAAGAGCTGAGCTTCAGCGGCAATTATCTGGATGCGGCAACGGCGGAACGCTGGGGGCTGGTAAACCGGGTGTTACCGGCCGATGAGTTACTCAACCATTGCCAACAACTGGCGCTGGATATCTGCAGTGCCGATCCATTAACCCTGCAGACGGTCCACCAGTTGATCGATTATGGCTGCCAGCACAGTCTCGCAGAAGGCCTGCAAGAGGAGCACAAACGCAGCATTGCCCACACGGGTGATGTTAGCGCCAAGAAGTTGGAGGCCCGACGTTTGAGCGTTCAGGACCGAGGTCGAGCCCAACAGCCAGGCTAACCTGGCGGCGCGTCACCAGCAGGTTACTTGAGGTGATGATGCTCGTTCAGAGTAATCACTGTCTTGTCGCCACCACTGGACGCCATAAACCGATTAATGCTGGTGTAGTTCGGATTGAAGAACAGCCGCGGCGCGAAACCCATAACATGGGCAGCCCACACATTGATCACGCCGCCATGACAGGTTACCGCAACCCGCTTTCCCGGGTTGTCGGTGATGATTTGTTCAAGGCTGGTGCAGACGCTCTGGGCAAACTTCGGAAAGTCTGCGTCGGTCTCACCCTGCATCAAGCGCAGCCACCGGGGATAATCCAATTCCTTGAGCTGCTCGGTGGGAATATAGTGACCCGACTGCTGATCGTACTCAGCCACGCCATCACAAACCTCTATGGCAAGGCCTGACTGACCTGACAGCGGCTCTGCCGTCTGGTAGGCACGCTGCATCGGGCTGGAATACAAACGGTCTATGTTTTCGTGCTGCAACCAGTCGGCCACCTTCTGCGCTTGCGCCAGACCAATCTCTGACAAAGGTGGATTCGCAGGAGACCCATCTTGCTTAACCACTTTCTCTGGCAAACCATGCCGGATTAATACCAATTCCATCTTCTACCTCCAGTCATCACACTACATTAAATGGCTGCTCGCACCCGCCAGGCGCACAGTTAACCGAGGCGCCTGGCCAACCAATTTAAAAACCCGCTTTAAAAAAAAAGCCCCGCATAAGCGAGGCTTTCTTGTATCCAAAGGGCTGGCACTGCTTGTCTGGTACCGGCGGCCACCAAGGGCGTAGCCGCAGTGTGGGGCGAACCCCGCAGACGCTAACCCGAAAGTCAGGCCCTACTACTCACGCCCACAAGTTTTAAGTGGCGGCAATCGAGACGTTGTAAACGCCTGCCTGGCGAGCCGAGTCCATCACGTGCACCAGAATCTCTGTCGTGCTCTCCGTGTGGGGCTGCACGACAACGGGCGCGTCCGGGTTCTCAGCATGCAGGCGTTCTATGTTCGCCCGCACTGCTCTGAAATCCACATCTCGGCCGCGAATACGAATACGATCTCGATTCGTGATCTGAACCACGATGCTTTGCTTGTCAGCATCCTGAACATTCTGATTCTTGTCTGGGCTATTCACATCCAAGCCAATCTCTTTAACGAACGTCGCCGTCACGATGAAAAAGATCAACATGATAAATACCACATCGAGCATCGGCGTTAAATCGATCTCGTCTTCTTCTGGCTGTCCGCCTTTACCTAGTAATCTGCGCAATGATCATACTCCTGGCTCAACGCTATTGCGGGCAAGCATACAGTGACTTTGATTGGTTTTAAAGCACCACCGCGCGCTAATTTAGCGCTCATTTACCTGCAGCTCGCAGACCAAGGCGAGTTTGCTGGCTAATAACCTTGCTGACGGTCGTGTAATGCAGACCCAGCGCTTCGCCGATTTCCATCAGTGTATAGGAATGCTTCAGATGGGCCTGGCAGATCAGCTCGTTGCGATCGACCCGGCTTTTGTCCTGAATATTCTTAAACAAGGCTGGCAGGCTGCGTCGACGCCCCACTTTCTTCGGCCCACGTTTTGCCAGCTTCTCGCCCTGCAGAATGGGTTGCATCTCGTTAACAAACTGAGTTGACCCCAGCAAAACCTGCGCACTGCGATGCTCCAGTGGCGATTTGGCGCCAACACCCGCCATCACATAATCACGATATTGTTGCGGAGAGTCAGCCGAGTCTTCGAACAGCCCTAAACGGGTTTCAGTATGCAACCAGCCCGGGGTTTTGACCAAGCCCACGGCAGCCTTAAAACTGCTCCAACGATATTTGTGAGGCGCAGCACTGACACCGACTCTGACAGGATTCAGCTCAACGTAACGACACAAGCGCAACAGGTACCCTTTCGCTTCAAACAATATGCTTTTAAAACGCCCTTGGAATAACGGGCCTTCCTGGCCATGGCGACGATTATAATGTTGCGTGTAGACACCATTAAGTTGGCGCATACCTTTTGACAAATTCGCTTGGGGACACTCAACCACCAAATGATAGTGGCTCTCCATCAAGACATAGCTGTGGACTAACCAGCCAAATTTAACAACGACGGTTTCAACAATCTTGAGGAATGCTGTGCGATCTATATCGTCAATGAATACATTTTGGTCGCGGCTTCCCTTGCTTGTCACATGATAGTGAGCGCCGGGGAATTCGATACGAACAGGTCTTGACATAAATCGATTACTTTTCGTTAGCTTCTTCTTGTTATTCTTAACCGTCTAAAACTGCTTGAGATGGTCATCTCTGAGCACTATATCCGAGCACTATAAAACTGCCAGTACGCTATCAGAATCTCGTGACAACTTGGCGTTGCTCGGTAACAGGATGCGTAAACGGACTAGGATAGTACCTCGACATTGACTGCGCGACAACCCTGAATTGCCCCCAACTCAATGGTAATCAGCAAATGAAATTCTTCCGGCCTGCGGCTGCGATTTATGTCAAAGCTACTTGACGAATCCATCAATCTGTTAGTACCTTGGTGAGTACCTCGGTGACGCACCGCGAATCAATGACTTGGACGCTGATCGGCGTTCGCGCAGACATAACATGATGCGCGCCGGCGTTAATACTTAGAACGTCACTGACATTTCCAGGCAACCAAAAGTACTATTTTAATCTAAAGGTTAGTCTGAAAGTTTTTCTTAAAAAATATCATGCAAGCAAACAGGAGAACCACATGGCGGCAGATAAATTCCCGATCCAATCTGGACACATCATGATGTTCGCGCGGGCGGTAGGCGATGCGAACGCTATTTATTATGACGAAGACTATGCCAAGACCACGGAGCCAGGAGCGATCATTGCGCCACCGACGTTTGTCCAGTCCAGCGCACAGTTTGATCCAAATTATTTCCTGCGCCCCAAGATTGGTGAAGAGTGGTTCGGCTCAGCCAAGGGCCCAACAGGTATTACTAAACGTGAAACCGGCGGTGGTGGCGGTAGTGGTGGTGGCTTACATGCCGAACAACATTATGTGTATCACCGAACCCCCAAGGCTGGTGACGTATTAACCTCCACCACCAAGCCTGGCAAGTCTTGGGAAAAGGAAGGTAAACGCGGCGGCAAGTTGTCTTTCAGTGAAACCGTCACCGAATACCGCGACCAAAATGGCGAATTAGTCGTCACAGCTACCGGCTTAGGTGTGCGCACGGAACGACCAGCCACCAGCGCCGACGACACAGCCAAGTAAGCACAGGGGAATAAACATGACATTGAAAGCCAGTGATTTAAAAGTGGGCGACACCTACAGCGAAGAAGTTTGCCGTAACCTGTCAAGAACTCAGATCGTTCAGTATGCCGGTGCCTCGGGCGACTATAACCCCCTGCACTCCGATGAGATCTTTACGACTCAGATTGCCGGGTATCCTTCCGTGTTCGCCCATGGCATGTTGACTATGGGCATGACCGGTCGAATGTTAACCAACTATGTGGGCGACGGGCGACTCACCCGCTATGGCGTACGCTTCACTTCCCAGGTATTCCCTGGTGCAACGTTGACCGCGACCGCGACGATTACCGCCATTCATGAAGAAGCGGGGGTCAAGATCGCCGATATGGATATCGTCACCACCGATGAGGCTGGCACCAAAGTCCTTACCGGTTCTGCCGCTGCTCGCCTCGACTAGATTCACAGCTGCTTTATACCGCTAGAGAATACAGCTAGAGAATACAGCTAGAGACAGCCAGGAAGGCTAACGGGTAGCGCCACTTCGGCGTTACCCGTTACAATCAGGTCTGCATTACCCCCCAATTTTTAAGGAGCACCACATGCCGCAACAGGTTGATTGGTATTATTATCGCGCTGGCTGAACTACTTGCACCAAAGTCGCCAAGTTTTTGGAGACCAGTGATATCACCGTTAAGGAACGGGCAGCCGCCAGCAAGAAACTGCAGGCCAGCGACGCCGAGGCGCTACTGAGCAGCGCCTCAAAACTCATCGCCATCAAGGGCAAGAAAATCAGCACCCTCAAGGCCGGTAAAGCCATC